>Ga0114930_10000119_pt1 | contig 84276 bp, 73 predicted proteins | sample AnhtaG_FD_87300 | JGI IMG/M metagenome (GOLD analysis project Ga0114930, IMG submission 87300) | Deep subsurface microbial communities from Anholt, Denmark to uncover new lineages of life (NeLLi) - Anholt_01485 metaG | ecosystem: Environmental > Aquatic > Marine > Oceanic > Sediment | place...
CTGCTTCAAACAGGCCCCGTTGAGCCGATCGCTTTCCAAGCATTCTAGGCCTCCAACTGCAAACGTCGGGCTACTATACAACAGGAACCAGCCCAATGCCACTTTTCGGCCAGGCTCCTAGGGCAGTGTGCCTGGAGTCAGCCGATCTTTCTTGAGCGCTGAGAAGCGCACACCACGAACTGTTGAGGGAGGGGTGAGATGGAGGATAAGCTCCGCATGGCGGCCGATTTGCTGAGGGAAGCAGAGTACGCCGTGGCCCTTACCGGCGCGGGTATCAGCACCCCCTCCGGCATCCCTGATTTCCGCAGCCCGGGAACAGGGCTGTGGGAACAGGTGCGCCCCATGTTCGTGGCCTCCATCTGGGCCTTCCGGCTGCGCCCCCGCGCCTTCTACGACTGGATGCGCCCCCTGGCCCACACCATCCTGGAGGCGAAGCCCAACACTGCCCATCGCGCCCTGGCAGATCTGGAGGCGGCAGGCCGGCTGAAGGCGGTTATCACCCAGAACATTGATGGGCTGCACCAGGCAGCGGGCTCGCAGCAGGTGTTCGAGCTCCACGGCCATACCCGCACCGCCACCTGCCTGGACTGCGGCCGCACCGTGGACACTGGCCCCCTCATCGAGGAATTCCTGGCCGGAAAGGTGCCCCGCTGTGCATCATGCGGCGGCCTGCTCAAACCCGACGTGGTGCTCTTCGGGGAGATGCTCCCGGCTAACGTCTTCTTGGCGGCCCAGATGGAGTGCGAACAGTGCGACCTGCTGCTGGTGGCTGGCTCTTCGTTGGGGGTGGTTCCCGCATCCGAGCTGCCGCTGGTGGCACTGGAGGCGGGCGCTGATCTGGTCATCGTCAATCTGGAGCCAACGCTCCTCGATTCCCAGGCCCGAGTGGTGATCGGATGCGATGTCGCCACTGCCCTGCCAGCGATCGTCGAAGAGGTGCTGGGTGAGCCTTCACAACTTTGAACTTGAATCCTGCAACTTGTAACTTGAAACCAGAGTATCCCTACTATCGTCGCAACCTGCTGGCCTTCGTAGGCGATTTCGTGTTCTTCCGCGTGGGGATGGCGTTTCTCGATTCGGTCACCATCCTGCCAGCGCTGGTGCGCCAGCTCACCGCCTCGGCACCCCTGGTGGGGTTGGTCTCCGCCATGGGTAGAGGGGCCTGGCTACTGCCTCAGCTTATCGCCGCCAACTATGTGACCGGCAAACCGCGGCAGAAGCCCTACCTGATAATCCCAGCCAGCATAGGGCGTCCCTTTACCTGGCTGTTCGCCCTGCTGCTCTTCCTCGGCCTGGATCAGTATCCACTCCTCCTCGGTGGAGCGCTCATCCTGTGGGTGACCATCTTCTGGCTGTGCGATGGGCTGGCCAGTGTCCCCTGGTTCCACCTTATCAGCAAAACCATTCCCCCCAGGCGGCGTGGGTGGCTGTTCGGACTGGGGCAGGCCTTAGGAGGTGTACTGGCCGTGGGGGCCGGGCTTGTCGTCCGCTACCTGCTGAGCCAGCGAGGGCCTCCCTTCCCCATTAATTATGCATGGCTGTTCTTGCTGGCGGGCACCGCCTTCCTCATCTCCCTGGGCTTGATCTCAGCAATCAGGGAGGACCCGGAGCCGGGCTCAGGTGACCGCCTTCCCTGGCGGGCGTATCTCCCCCAACTGATTACCCTGTTGGGAAGGGACGCTGATTTCCGTCGGCTGACCCTCGTGCGCCTGCTGCTGGGGGGTGGAGGAATGGCTGCCCCCTTTTACATCCTTTACGCCACCGAGGATATGGGGCTTTCCCACGGGGCCATAGGGTTCTTCGTCTCAGTGCAGGTGGGAGCCAGTGTCCTGTTGGGGCTACTGATGGGCTATTTACATGAGCGGGCGGGCAGCAAGCGAGTGATTCAACTGGCTACGGTGATGGGGCTGATAGCGCCCCTGGGAGCACTGCTCATCCCCCGGCTTGTAGCCACGCGGGGTGCTGGTTTCCTGTGGGCCTACGCGCTCATATTCGTCGGACTGCAGGGGGTGATGAGTGGTATGACCCTGGGGTTCATGAACTTCGTGATGGAGATCGCGCCCCGTGAGGAGGGGCCTACCTATGTGGGGCTGGCCAACTCGCTGGGAGCGGTGCTGCTGGTCTACCCGCTGTTGGGCGGTGTTTTGCTGGAGAAGATCTCCTGTCCGGGCCTTTTCATCATAACTGCCCTGGCCATCGGCCTGGCTCTCCCGGTGGGAGCAAGGCTTCGGGAACCTCGGCAGGGGCGATTGGTGGACCTGAGCCCGGCGGAGACCGGATATGCTGCGGAGGGATGACATGGACAGTCGAGAGAGGGTGCGGCGGGCGGTGACCTTCCAGGGGCTCGATCGCACGCCAGTTGAACTGTGGATCCTACCCGGGATCTTGTGGAAGTATGGGCCCCAGATAGAGGCCCTGCTGAAACGTTACCCAGTGGACATTGTCGGTGCAGAGCAGTCAGCCTACGATGACTCAGCGATGTATCAGCGAGGCGAGTTCCTAGACCCCTGGGGTGTGCTGTGGCACAATGAGCAGCCCGGCGTCTTCAGCCAGGTCAAGGCTCCGCCTTTGGCAGACTACGCTGCATTGGAGAACTACCAGCCCCCCTACGAGCTCCTGGATCGGGGGTTTGAGGGGATTGCGGCCTTCATAGAAAGAGACCGGGGTAAGTTCATCAAAGGGGCCTTCATCCGCATCTTCGAGCGGATGCAATGGCTGCGGGGCATGGCGGCGCTGATGATGGACCTCATGGATGATCGCCTGGAAGTGTACCGGCTGCGCGATGTGGTGCACGACTACAACACGCGTGAGCTGGAGCGCTGGCTGGCGTACGATCTGGACGCCATCGTCTTCTCCGACGACTGGGGATCGCAGTGGCAACTGCTCATCCCCCCAAGGATATGGCGGGCTTTCTTCGCCCCCTGCTACGAGGAGATGTTCTCCCGCGTCCACGAGGCGGGGAAGCTGGTCTTCTTCCACTCCGACGGCTACATCGTGGAGGTGATCGAAGACCTGATCGCGCTGGGGGTAGACGCGCTGAACTCGCAGGTGTGGTGCATGGGTGTGGAAGAGATGGGGGAGCGCTTCCGAGGCCGCATTTGCTTCTGGGGGGAACTGGATCGGCAGCATACCCTTCCCCATGGCACACCAGAGGGCATCCGCGCCGCAGCCCGAAGAATGAAGCGACATCTGGAGACGCCGGAGGGGGGCCTCATTGGGGAGGGGGAGGCGGGCGTTGATGTGCCATTGGAGAACATTGAGGCTATGCTGAGCTGTTGGGATTGAGAGGAGTGATCCATGAGTCACGTCAATTCACCCGCCCGTGTCCTGCTGGTTGCCCTGGCCCTGGGCTGGAGCGTGGACGTGCTCTTCTACGGCAAGTTCCTGGGGCTGTCATTCCCTCTCTTCGTCCTTCTGCTGATGATCGCCCTGTTCGGCCTGGGCTGGCTGGAGGGAGTGCGACCGGCCCGGCGCAACCTCTGGTTGCTGATCCCCCTCATGTTCTTCACCGGCATGGCTTTCGTGCGGGCCAGTCCCTTCCTCACCTTCCTCAACGTAGTGACCAGCCTCGCGCTGTTGGGGCTCATCGCCCACTTCTATGCCGCTGGCCGACCCGACCGGCTGGGGCTGATCGGATTTCCCTTCGTCCTCCTTTGCACGGTGGGCAACGCCCTGGTCCGACCGGCGCCACTCATGTCGGCCAGCGTGGACCTGGGTGCCGCTCGGGAGCGAGGCGGCCGAAACCTGGTGCCGGTGGTCAGGGGACTCCTCCTGGCGCTGACGGTGCTGCTGCTCTTCACGGCCCTTCTGGCCTCGGCCGACCTGGTCTTCGCCCGCTATGTGCGGGACATCCTCACCTTCGACATCCGGTCCGATGTCCTCGAATGGATGCGGCGAGGGTTCATTATCCTGGTTGCTGCCTGGTTCCTGGCTGGCGGTCTGGACTACGGCCTGAGTCGCGGTGCCATATCCCCTGAGCCGGGGTTCTTGGACAGAGCTCTGGATAGATTGGGCCGGCTGCTTTCTCTGGGTTTCGTGGAGGCGGCAACCCTGCTGAGCTCGGTGGACATGCTTTTTCTGAGCTTCGTCGCCGTTCAATTCACCTACTTCTTCGGTGGGCGGGCCAATATCACCATCAAGGGCTACACCTACGCCGAGTATGCCCGCCGTGGTTTCTTCGAGCTGGTGGTCGTATCGGTGCTGACACTGGGTCTGATCCTGTGCCTCCGCGAGCTGACCCGTCGCGACACCGACCAGCGGGCGCGAGTTCTCAACAGCCTGAGCAGCCTTATGGTCGGCCTGGTGCTGGTCATTTTGGCCTCGGCTTTCCAGCGGCTGCGCCTCTACGAGGCAGCCTACGGCTACACCCAACTGCGACTCTACAGCCATGTGTTCATGGTCTGGCTAGCCCTCGTCTTCGTCTGGTTCCTGGTCACCCTGTGGTGCTGGCCCGACTGGTTCGCCATTGGCGCGTTCGTGGCGGCCATGGGCTTCCTCGCCACGTTGAACGCCATCAATCCCGACGCCTTCATCGTCCGGCAGAATCTGACCCGCTATCAGGCCACTGACAAGTTGGACGCCTACTATCTGACCACACTATCCGAGGACGCCGTGCCGGCCCTGGTCCGTGCTCTGGATCAGACCAGCGGCGACGAGCGGACCGTGCTGGTTAGGCATCTGGGCCACCGTCTGCAGCGTATGGACGAGAGCACCCATTGGCAGAGCTGGCCCTCCTTCCACCTGGCCCGGCGGCGGGCCTATGCCCTGCTGGCCCAGCACCGGGCGCAGTTGGGGCAGTGACGCCGCCCTCACCGGCTCCTACGAAGATTGCCTGAAGCGGGGAGTGTGCTATAATCCATCGCCGGGGGATGAGGTATCTGGCAAGGAGGGGAGGAGTGGCGAGACAGAAACTAACGCCACAGCGCAATCGGATACTGATACAGCGATCCATCGCGGGTGCCATTCTGCTCACCGCCCTGATGGCCGTCGGTGGGGTACTCTTTGGCACGGAGGGCACCTTTGACCGCATGAGCTGTATGCTGCCCATAGCGTTCGTCTTGAATTTCGGGCTGGTGTACTCCATTCAGTTTGGCATTGAGATGAACCGGCCTGACTAGCCGCACAGATTGTTGAGAACAGACGCAAAACGGAGAGTCGTGGCGACTCTCCGTTTGCCTGTCCAGCGCAGCGGCTGCGAGATCCCGTACTTCGATTTGTCTCACCGTGAGGGCCAACGGCCCTGTTCTCACAACCTTCAACTACGGCCCGCAGGCGCACAACTGATCGCGATATTGCTTCCTGCTGCTGATGCGCTGCGCGTGGCGAAGAGAGAAATAGCCCGCTTGGTGCGGAAGCTCCCACAAAATGGACAGGGCACTTCCTGATCACGGCTGCCAAGTCGGACCAGCTTCTCAAACTTCTGCCGACAATCCTGGCAGCGATACTCGTACAGAGGCATGTACTCGCTTCCTTTCCAGAACCTCCATGACCATACCGCTATGGCGTCAGCACATGATTGTAGCTCGCTGCAAATCGTAGTCAAACGGCTCCTGATTTGACAGCCAGGGCAACCTGTGGTAGTATGGAGACCCAATGGCAGTCATAGGCTATCTGCCAGAGTGGAGCCTGTACCTGCACGGCGACCCGCTGGCCTGGGTTCTGGAGAGGGACAACCCCTCGGCTCGCTACTTGGCCCTCACCCAACTCCTGGGCCGATCAGTCGAGGATCTGGGGGTCAGCGAGGCACAAGCGGCGATTGTGGAATCGCCGCCAGGAAGGGACATCCTGGAGGCCCAGTATCCACGGGGCTACTGGGTCAAGCCCGATCGGGGCTACAGCCCCAAGTACAGGGCCACCATCTGGCAGGTGCTCTTCCTGGCCGAGCTGGGCTCGCCCCGTGTTCGGGCTATTGAGCAGGCCTGCGCGCATGTGCTGGGCCAGGCCTATCTAGAGGACCTGGGCCTCTTCTCCGCCCACAAAGGCGCCAGCGGTGTAATCCCTTGCCTCAACGGCAACCTTTTGTGGGCACTGCGCTGGTTCGGCTATGGCCAGCATCCAGTGGTTCGGAGGGTGAACGAGCAGTTGGCTGAGGCTGTGTTGCCTGTCCTCTGGCGGCCAGGCACAGGGAGAGAGGGGTTTCGCTGCCGCTATAATGCCCAGGCGAGGGGTGATCGCCGGAGCTGGCTTCCCTGTGCCTGGGGGGCCATCAAGGTATTGCGGGCCTTTGCTGCCATCCCTGTGCCGCAGCGGTCGCCGAAGGTGGAGGCGGCGATCCAGGGCGGTGTCGAGTTCCTGTTGGATTACGATCTGGCCGTCGCCGACTACCCCAATGCGCGCGGGATCAGCCGCTGCTGGTTCCAGCTTGGTTTCCCTCTTGCCTACGAGAGCGATATCCTGGAGGGACTGGAGGTCCTGGCGGGGCTGGGACGCGGAGGGGATCCGCGTTTGCACGGCGCGACCAAGTGGCTGCTGGATAAGCAGGATCAGGAGGGGCGTTGGCCCCTGGAGCGCACGCTGAGCTGCACCTGGGCCTCCTTCGGGGAGTGCGGAGAGCCCAGCAAATGGGTTACCCTGCGCGCGCTGCGCACATTGGCGGGAATAAATCCCTCTATTTGGGTTCCAGCACTTTGTCCTGCGGCTAGCAAAGCCGTAGCGGAGGAAAAAGGACCTTGAAAAAGACTATCATCGTGGGCCTAGACGGGGCTACTTTTGACCTGATGGGGCCCTGGATGGACGACGGGACGCTGCCCGTCATGGCTGAGGTGCGGGACAGGGGGGCATGGGGTGTGCTGACCTCCACCGTGCCCCCTTTCAGTGCCCCGGCCTGGACATCAGCGGTGACGGGCGTCGGCCCAGGACGGCACGGCATCTACGACTTTTTCCGCTTGGACACCTATGAGTACCGGATGATCACCTCCACGTGCCGCCGTGCCCCCGCCATCTGGAACGTACTCGATCACCTGGGGGGACGGAGCATCATCGTGTCTGTGCCCGGCACCTATCCCCCGGAGCCCATCAAGGGGGTGATGATCACCGGCCTGCTCACCCCCTCCCGCAGCACCGACTTCATCCACCCCCCTGAGCTTCGCCCGGAGGTAGCGGACTTGGAAGTCGAATCCTGGTGGGATCAGCTTCCATTGACCATCTACTCCTCCTATGCCCCAGAAAAGGTGCTGGAGATCCTGCTGGAGAGGGTTGAAGCCAAAATGAAGGTACTCCGCTGCCTCATGCGAGAGCAGGAGTGGGACCTGACCATGGTGGTTCTTCGGGGCACGGATTGCATCCAGCACTTTCTCTGGAGAGAAAGGGCCCTGATCCGTCGGCTCTATGAGCGCATTGATGCGCTGATCGGGGGCCTGATGGAGGACTATCCTCAGGGCACGCTGGTCATCCTCTCCGACCACGGCTTTCAGCCCGTGGAGCGGTGTTTCTACGTGAACAACCTGCTCTATGACGCTGGCTTGCTGAGTACCACGCAACATCCGCGTCTCAACCGGCAGTATTTGTCCCTGGGGCTGGGTAAGCGGTTGGGGCGTTTTCTCACCTACTTCCTGCCCATCGAGAGGCTATTGCGCAGCGACTGGGCCAACCACCTGTTCACCTCTGTCTCGACCAATACCAGCTACATTGACTTTGCGCACACCCGGGCTTACTGCCACTCTGCAACCTCGCGGGGCATCCGGGTCAACCTTAAGGGGCGAGAGGCACAGGGGGCAGTCAGGCCCAGGGATTATGAGCGCGTTCGAGAGGAAGTGGCCCAACTGCTCAGGGAGGTGAGAGACCCGGAGACGGGAAGACTCATCGTCCGTCGGGTGCAATGGCCAGAAGAGGTCTACGGTTTCCGAGATGACCAGAGTGCGGATCTGCTTTTCGAGATGGAGCGAGGGTATGGTGCCCTGGAGCTGGTGATGCCCACTGAGAATGTGGTGGACAACTTCCGCTCTTTCGATCGCCAGTTGGGATTCGCTGCTCCCACCGATGAATATGAACTCTCCGGCGATCACGCACCACAGGGGGTCCTGCTGATGAGGGGAGAGGGGATTTGACCAGGAGTCCGCCTGGAGCGAGCCCGGATCGTGGATGTTATGCCTACGGTGCTCCATGGGATGGGACTTCCCCTGCCCGAAGGTCTGGATGGACGGGTGCTCGAGGAGGCCTTCGTAGATGCGGGAAAGGTGAGGCACTTTCCTTTCCCGGCGCGGGTTGTGGAGGGACGTTCATTGAGTGAAAAGGAGGAAAGGGCGCTTCGCAGGCGCTTGCAAGGGTTGGGATACCTGTAGTCCATGCCTTAAGGAGCGGCAAAATGGCTGACAGCGCAGATCGAACGGTGCTCGAGGACATCCTGTGGCGGATAGACCAGGCCTGGTCGGAGGATCGCTGGCACGCCCTGTGGTCTCACCTGGAGAGCCTTACCTGGGAGGAGGCCACCTGACCCCCGGTGGAGGGACGGCGCACCATCCTCAACATCCTGGCGCACTTGAGCCTGTGCAAGATGATGTACTGGGAGTATGCCTTCGGCCCGGCGAAGATGAGCTGGCGGGAGGCCGGGGAGCAGGTGCCGAAGGGAGAGGACCTGGGGAAGTGGAGGGCCTGGCTGAGGGCAGCACATGAGCAGTTCCGATCCGGCGTGGCGGGCCTCACTGACGCAGAGCTGGCCGAGCCCCGGCTCACCAACTGGGGGGAGAAGCTGCCTACCCGCACCATCATTAACATCATGATCGAGCACGACCTGTATCACGCGGGAGAGATCAACTACATCCGAGGGCTCTATCGCGCCCATCGCACCGGCGAGCACTCCTCCTGGAAGCGGTGGGCCAAGGCAGAGGAATGACAGCAGGGGGAGAAACCGTGAATTCAAGGCCATACAGCATCTACACCCAGGCCGTGCACGCCGGCGAGAGGGGGCCGCGCCCCGATTTCACGCCGGTGAGCACTCCCATCTACCACACGGTGGGCTATGTGTACGACTCCATGGATGGCCTGGGCGCCATCTTTGGAGGCACGCGTTCCGGCTTCGTGTACCCCCGCTACGGCACGCCCACCAACGAGGCGCTGGAGCGAGCCATGGCCACGCTGGAGGGGGGCGAGGCAGCCCTCTCCTTCGCCTCGGGCATGGCCGCCATCCACGCTGCGCTGCTGGCTGCCGGGGTTGGTGGAGGGCAGTCCGTGGTCGCAGCGCAGGACCTCTACGGCGCTACTTACAGCCTGCTGCATCGGCTGTTTCGCAGATTGGGGGTCCAGGTCCGTTTTGTGGATTTCACCGACCTGGCGGTGGTGGAGCGAGCAGTGGAGGAGGTCCAGCCCAGGGTCCTGCTGTGCGAGATCATCTCCAATCCTCTGATGAAGGTGCCCGATGTGCCTTGCTTGGCTGAAGTGGCCCATGCCTGCGGCGTGGATCTGTTGGTGGACAATACCTTTGCGACCCCCTATCTCTACCGTCCCCTGGCCGATGGCGCCAACTACGTGATGCATTCCACCACCAAGTACCTGGGGGGCCACGGCGACGTGATGGGCGGGGCCGTGGTCACCTCGGCCGCCAATCGAGAGCGGCTGTTGGAGGTGATCAAGATGGTGGGCGGAAACCTAGGGCCCGCCGAGGCCTGGCTGACCCTGCGGGGGATCAAGACCCTCCCCCTGCGCATGGCACAGCACTGTCGCAATGCCAGGGCAGTGGCCCACTGGCTGTCGGGACATCCCGGGGTCCTGCGGGTGAACTATCCGGGCCTGGCCTCGCATCCCCAGCACGAGTTGGCAGCCGAGCTCTTCCGCGACGGGTGCTTTGGGGGCATGATCTCCTTCGAGATCGTCGATGCGGATCGAAGGATCGTCTTCCGCTTCATGGAGGCGCTGGAACTGATCCTGCCTGCCACCACGCTGGGTGACGTCTACTCCCTCGCCCTACATCCGGCCAGTTCCTCCCATCGGGCGCTCACCGCCGAACAGCGGGCTCAGGTGGGTATAGGCGAGGGGCTCGTCCGACTATCGGTTGGAATTGAGGCGGCGTCGGATATTATCGCCGACCTGGAACAGGCGCTGGCGCAAGTGTAGTTTCAACTTTGAACCGAGGTCCCGTGACACGCTTAAGTTGGCCCCTTGCTGTCTCTCCCATACCGGTGGTATTGGTGTTGATGGTCGGCTTCCGATGGGGAGGGGCCAGCGCAGGGGCCGTGGGGTGGTTCATGGCCCTGCTTGCAGCGCTGCTCTTTTTCGGAGCTACGCCGGAACTGATAGCCTACTCCCAACTCAAGGCGGTGCTGCTTACTCTCTACGTACTGCAAATCATCTGGATGGCGCTGGTGCTCTTCAACGTGGTGAATGAAGCGGGGGCCATCGAGGTGATTGGGGCTGGCATTGTCCACTTAACTAGCAACCGGGTGATGCAGCTTCTGTTTCTGGGGGGATTTTCAACGCCTTCCTGCAGGGAGTCGCGGAGTTCGGAGTGCCAGTGGCGGTGGTGGCGCCGCTGCTGGTCGCGCTGGGTTTTCAGCCAGTGGTGGCGGTGAGCGTGCCTGCCATTGGATACTCCTGGTCGGTCACCTTCGGCAGCATCGCCTCTTCTTTCCAGGCCCTCATCGCGCCCACAAGCCTGCCGGGGGAGCCGCTGGCTCCCTGGTCGGCCATCTTCCTGGCCCTGGCCTGCCTGGGCTGTGGGTGCTGTGCGGCCTACGCGTACGATGGGTGGCGGGCGCTCCGGCGCGGCTTTCTGCCGCTGCTGCTCATCGGACTGGCGATGGGGGGGACGCAGTACTTCCTGGCTACACGGGGGATGTGGAATATCGCCGCATTCATGGCCGGGGTGGTGGGGTTGGGTGTGGGGGCGCTTGTGGCGTGGCTGCCTGCATACCGTGGCGGTGGAAAGGCGACTTTCCCTGGCCTGCCTGCACCTGATCAGGCACAGGTGGCCAGGAGAGGCAACTCCCAGGGAGCCCATTCCGCCATGGGGCTTCCATTAGCTCTCTCCGCCTATCTCATCCTGGTGGTGATCGTCGTCAGCGCTGAGCTGATCCCACCCCTGAAGGCATTTCTGAGCCAGGTTGTACTGAGGGTGGATTTCCCCGCCATCGTGACTCGCTACCGCTGGACCACTCCGGCGGGGGTGGGGCGCACCATTGACCTCTTCAGCCACGCTGGAGCCCTTCTGGCTTACACCGCGCTGATTGCCTATGGGCCCTACTGGGGCACGGGCCACTGCCGGGCTGGTGCACTCCGTAGGATTGTGGCCCACACCGTGCGAAGCGCCGTCTGCTCCAGCCTGGGCATCGCAGCCATGGTGGGCATGGCTATGTTCATGTCCCACAGTGGCATGACCCAACTGCTGGCTGAGGGGTTGAGCCGCAGCGTGGGTCGTGCTTTCCCGCTGGTATCGTCCTTCATCGGCCTGCTGGGGGCCTTCATGACCGGCTCCAACACCAACTCCAACGTTATCTTCGCCACGTTACAGCAGCAGACGGCAGAGCTGCTGGCGGTGAGCGCGTCGGTGATCCTGGGTGCGCAGAGAACAGGGGGGGGCGCTCGGCTCCATGCTGGCCCCGGCCAAGGTGATGGTCGGCTGCTCCACGGCCGGGTTGGCCGGTCGGGAGGGAGAGGTGCTGAAGCGGACCCTGGTCTACGGCTTGGTCATCACCGGCGCGATAGGCCTGGCTGTCTGGCTGGTGATCAACGTTTTGAGGTTGACATAACAATCGCAGAACGGGGGAAGCGCGTGTCTTTTGGACGGAGGCATAGACTGGCCTTGCAGGGAGCGGCCCTGGTTGTGGTATTAAGCGCGCCCGTAGCACTGTACGGGGCAGCACAGGCTGGAAACCGCCCGTTGCTGTGGGGGCTTCTGGCCATCATGGCGGTGGCAATAACTCTGGCAGTCTGGGTGGGGTAGGGGAGGGAGTGCTTGCTGTACACACGGGTCCTGAGCGCGGTGGTGCTGATTCCCATTGTGGGCGTGGTGGTCTACCTGGGGGGCTTCTGGTTCGCCCTAGTGGTGGGCCTGGCCGCATTGTTGGCGGGATATGAGTTCTACGGGCTCTTGCGCAAGGGAGGCTACGGGCCCTCGACGGCCCTGGGGCTCTTGCTCATAGTGCTGCTGCTCCTGGGGGCCTATCAACCGGGGTGGGGCCTGATCAGACCAGCGGTGGCGGGCATGGTGATGCTCACCCTGGGCTGGCAGCTCTTTCGGGCGGACTCACCAGCGCCAATGGTGGACTGGGCGCTGACGGTGTCTGGCGGTGTGTACCTGGGGTGGCTGATGGGGCACTTCCTGTTACTCCGCGCCGCGCCGCGGGGCCTGCGTTGGATCGTGGTGGCGCTGCTTTCCACCTGGATCTGTGATTCCGGGGCCTACTTCGTGGGCCTGTCCTTTGGTAGACATAAACTATGGCCGCGCATCAGCCCTAAGAAAAGCTGGGAGGGGGCAGTGGGGGGGTGGATGAGTGGGGTGGTGCTGACGGCCGTGATCACCGGCCTCCTGGGCCTGGCGTGGCCTCACGGTGCTGTGATCGGTGCGCTGGTGGGGATCGTGGCCCCCTTCGGGGATTTTGCGGTCTCGATGCTCAAGCGGCAGGTGGGGGTCAAGGACTCCAGCCACCTCATCCCCGGCCACGGCGGCATGTTGGATCGCATTGACAGCCTGCTCTTTACCATACCGGTGGTGTACTACTATGCCTATTTCGTAGTGGCGTTGTGAAGATCAACACGCCCTCCTGAGACCCGTGGCGACAGACGGATAAGGCCTTCATGCTGGCCCACTGAAGTGTGTTGATGACTTTGCCATAAGTGATCAGGGAAGAATTGCCTTTCCGCCGCGCGTCGAGTTCCTCCGGATCTCTGCACTGTGTCTGGGCAACGCATTCGCACTGGCAACCTCAGGACTGAGCAGCGGATCAGCACCACACTGACTTGTCAGCCACAAGTTGTCATCTTCTGGGGGGACAAATTGACCCAGGTTCTCGATCCTGTGACTTGGGTTCACTCCAATTATCGTCTGCTCCCTACCTCCAATAAGTGGCATCAGCCAAACGTTGGGAGGGAATGAGCTTGCGCATTCCGGTGGATCAAGCGGGACAAGGCCAATGGGAAAACCGGACATCTCACCTCCTGCATGGAAGCCAACGATAATGGGTCTGAAGCGGCAAGATTGGCTCTGGATGGGGGCTCTATTGGTCATTGCCGCCCTACTGCGCCTGCCCGCGCTGGACATTGCACCACCGGGCTTCCAGTTCGATGAGACCTACAACGCCTGGGACGCCCTGCGGGTCATCGAGGGTGCTCGACCTATATTCCTCCCCGCCAACGCCGGCCGCGAGCCACTCTATACCTACTGGCAGGTTCCCTTCGTCGCCCTGTTAGGCCCCACGCCGACAGCCCTTCGTCTGGCCTCAGCCCTCCTCGGCATCGCCACGGTGCTGCTGCTGTACGGATTCGTGCGGCTGCTCTTCCCTCGCGAGGGACTCGAGCTGGCAGGCCTGGCAGCCCTCTGTCTGGCCCTCTCCTACTGGCATCTCCATTTCTCCCGCTACGGGATACGCTCCATCTTGATCCCCTTCTGGGAACTGCCGACCTTCGCCGCCCTATGGCTTGGCCTGCGGGGGAGGGGTGTGGGTTGGTTCATCCTGTGCGGCGTTGGACTGGCGGCCATGGCCTGGACTCATCCCGTGGGGCGCCTCATGCCGGTGGTTGTGATGCTCCTCGTCCTTTACATTGCCTGGGCCGACCCCCAGCATACAAGGCGTTATCTCCTGGGGCTGCTGGTCGCGGGACTGGTGGCGCTGCTCCTGCTTCTCCCTCTGGGCTGCTACTTCTGGCAGCATCCCTATCAGTTCTTCGGCCACACCTCTGATGTCTCCGTCTTCCACCCCCGTGTCCACCAAGGTAGCCTCCCCCGTGCGTTGGCACTCAACACCCTGAGGGTGGCTGGGATGTTCACCTGGCTGGGCGACCGAGAGTGGCTTCACAACCTGCCGGGCCGTCCGGCCTTCGATCCACTGCTGGGGGTTGGCTTCCTGGCAGGGCTGGCGATCTTTGCCCAGCGGCTCCTGCGGCGGGGAGCAAAACCTCCCTTCGACAGGACTTCGGCGAGCTCAGTCGAGCCGCTCAGGACTCCGCTACAACGGGCTCCTTACCTTCTGCTTGGCATGTGGTTGATCATCCTTCTCATCCCCTCCGCTTTTAGCGACATGGCGCCTAACTTTTCGCGCACCATCGGCGCCGCGCCGGTGGCGATGCTGTTGGCGGCCTGGGGGCTTAGGGAGGGCTGGCGACGGCTGGAGGATCGGGGATACCCGCGTGTGGCAATAGGCTTGGCTGCAGTGATCATGGCCATCAGTGGGGGCTGGACAGCCTGGGATTACTTCGTGCGCTTCGCCCGTCACCCAACGGCCTACTATCATTATGACCAAGACAAAATGGATGTGGCTGCCTTCCTCCGCCGAGAGTCAGCGGAGAATACCCTCTACCTGGGCCCCCTCTGGGCCCACCACCCCACCGTCAGATTGCTGACGCGGGATATTGACCTTCGTTCGGTGGAAACCAACGCCGCGCTGCTGTTCCCCGTCAGGGAGGGGGAGAGGGGCATTCTCTACGCCTTTCCCCCGGAGCAGGAGCAGAATGTAGCAAACCTGGAGCGGGAGTGGGGAACGTGGGGGCAGAGGGATGTGATCCACGACCCTCAGGGCAACGTACTGCTGCACCTTTTTCACATCCCGGCCCTGCATCGTCCCCTTATGGGCGAGGGCACGGCCTTCGTCGCCGATAGCGAATTCCCTCTCGGAATGCTAAAGGGAAGCCCGGCTCAGTTTGGTCCCTCCATCCGATTGCTGGGCTATCAAGTGACCCCAGGGCTCAGCGCTGAGCGGGAATTGGGGGTGACCCTGGTGTGGGAGGCGCTGGGGCCAGTGGAGGGGAACTATACCGCATTTGTTCACCTGCTCGATGAACATGGTGAGCGTTGGGGGCAGGCGGACAACTGGCCTGGACAGGGGAGCTATCCGACGAGCTATTGGCATCCCGGCGATGTGATAGTGGATCGCTACAAAGTCAAAGTCCATCCCTGCCTTCCCCCTGGGCGTCACCGGCTGGAGGTGGGCTGGTACGACCTGGCGACTGGGGAGCGGCTGCGGACGCCGGGGGGTAGGCTGGCGGTCCGGCTGGGGATGGTGCCCATGGCCTCAGTGCAGGGCGTGGATCGGGCCAAGCTCTCACCCTCCAGCCCGGCGGACTATTGGCTTTCGGAGGGTGTGCACCTTTTGGGCTTTGATCTGCCCGAGACCAGGCTGGAGGAGGGCCGGCCTTTTCCGCTCACCCTTTACTGGGAGGCTGTGGCGGAGGTCCGGGAACCAGTGGCATTCCTCCTCCAACTGAGGAAGTCCAATGGCCGTGCTGTGGAGTTGGCTTCGTTCGAGGTAGGGGCGAGAGCGGATTCGCCCTGGCTTTCAGGCGAAGCGCGGTGCCAGACGCTTCGCCTGCGTTTGGGGCCTATGTTGGAAGGGAGCTATCAGTTGGGTCTGCAGGCGGTCGGGAAGCCCGAGCGGGCTGTGGATATTGGGCGGGTACAGGTTGTGCCCTCCACGCGCTGCTACACTGCTCCACCAATTTCCTTTCCCGTGGAGGAGGACGTGGGAGATGCCATCCGCCTGCTGGGGTGCAACCTGCCCGGCATGGCCACTGCGCCTGAGGGGTCAATTACCGTTGTAGCAGGGGGCACCCTTCATCTCGCCCTTTACTGGCAAATGCTTCGTCCGGTAGAGACGAGCTACACTGTCTTCACCCACTTGCTCGATGAGGCTGGGCAGCTCCGAGGACAGAAGGACAACGTCCCTGTACAGGGTACCTATCCCACTACCGAGTGGGTGGAGGGGGAGGTCGTGGAGGATTCCTACCAGATCGCTGTGGCGCCCGATGTACCTCCGGGATCTTATCAGATTGAGGTGGGGCTCTACGATGCCGCCACCGGCCAGCGCCTTCCCCTGACCAGTGAGGGGCGAGAGGCAGGGGAGGATCGCATACTGCTGCCGGTCAAGGTAATTGTACGGTAGGGAGGACAAGGACGAGTGGAACTGAAGACCGTGTACACCGCTCAGGGGCACCTGGTGGCTGAGGTGATCAAGGGCAAACTGGAGAGCGCGGGCATCCCTGTGCTCCTGGACTATGAGAGCATTGGCCAGGTCTATGGCATCACTGTGGATGGGTTGGGCGAAGTGCGCGTCAGGGTGCCGGAGGAACTGGCCGAGGAAGCGCTGGAATTGCTGAAGGAATTGCCAGACGAAGGGGATGATGTCGGATGAGAAACCGCAGAGGGTGCAGAGGCTCTTCAGCGCTCTGCACCCTCTGTCTTGATCACAGCGCCTGGCTCATAGGCGTTCCAGATACTCCCCTGCCCACTTGATGTCCAGCTCCACTAGCCGCGCCTCTGTGGGCACTCCCTCCCCATCCCAGCCCAGCATGCCGTAGTAGAGCTTCTGTGCCCGGGCCAGTTCCTCTGGATCAACAATCACCCCCGCCAGGCCGCCAGTGGGCTGGGGGGTGGCGAAACGCTCCGGCAACCGGTCATCAGAGGCTGTGAACCCCTCCCGTAGGTTGAAGATCCGCATCAGGGCCACTCCCCGCTCGGCGACCTTCATCAGCTCCCAGAAGCTGGTCTGCCAGCCGGTGATGGCCGTGACGGCATCGCGCTTCTGAGCCATGGAATAGGGCAGGAAATCACATAGCCCCAGGTGGTTATCAATCTGCCGCCACAGGCCGAGGGTGTAGATCAGCCGGACCTTGCGTGGGCTGAGCCCGGTGGAGGGAATGGGCTCGATGATGCCCAGAGAAGCTGCGGCAACGAACTCCCTGTTTGTTCTCCGCCTCGACATAACCGGTATCGTGTACACCGGTCATATGATCGGCTCCAGTGGCGTGTATGGAGTAGTGCAGCCCCAGGGCCTGCTTCAGCCGGGGCTCGTGCATGGGCAGCTCCAGCCCCTTTACCTGGATGGCGTACTGCTCTGCTCCCTGGCTGATCCAGCGGGCGGCGATGCGTGAGCCCTCAGCCAGCAGATTGCCTAGACCTCGGCGATGGGCGATCTGCTCCACCATCTCCACCATGGCTGCTGCATTGCCGAAGGTGAGCTCCAGCCCATCAGTATCTTCGCGGGTGATGAGGCCCCTTTCAAAACATTCCATGGCGAAGGCAATAGTGGACCCGCAGGTGATGGTGTCCATCCCGTAGCGGTTGCACAGCTCGTGTGTCTTGGCGATGGCCCTGGGATCGTCAATGTAGCAGTCCGAGCCGAAGGCGGCCAGGGTCTCATACTCCGGGCCGCCGTAGATGGGGTCTACTGACCAGGGCTGGTCAATCTTGATCACTTTCTTGCAGCGGATGGGGCAGGCGAAGCAGCCATCCATCCCCACCCCATGGGTCTCACACACCGTGTCAGCGCTGATCTTCTCCACCGGCGGGAATCCGCCGTCGCGGAAGTTTCGGGTGGCCAGGTTCGCGGAGAGGCCCCCCCTGCATCCCGGCCCCGGTGCCGTAGTGCCACAGCCCGGTGCGATCCTTGAAGTTGCTAGCGAGCCAGCGATTGAGGGCCCGCATGGTACGGGCATCTGCCAACTGGAGGGCCTGTCTGCCTCGAACCGCGATGGCTTTCAGCTTCTTGGAGGCCATCACTGTCCCCACGCCCGTGCGTCCGGCGGCGTGAGTGACGTCATTGTGGATGCTGGCGAAGCGCACCAGCCGCTCCCCATCTGGGCCAATGACCGCTGTGCGGACTCGCCTGTCGCCGAGCTCTGCCAGGAGCCTTTGGTGCACCTCAGCCACCTCCAGGCCCCATAGATGGGAGGCCTCGCGCAGCTCCGCCTCTCCATCGTGTACCCAGAGGTATACCGGCCTTTCGGCCCGGCCCGCGACGATGATTGCATCGAATCCCGCGCGCTTCAGCTCCGCCCCCCAGTAGCCACCTGCCTCTGCCCCCCATATCCGCCGGTGAGGGGCGATTTGGCCCCCACGCTATTGCGCCCCGACCCTGCCAGGGGCACGCTGGTAATGGGCCCCAAAGCGAAGATGAGCTTGTTTCCCGGCCCCAGGGGATCGGCACCAGTCGGCATCTCCCGCAGCAGGGTATGAATGATGAAGCCTCGCCCGCCGAGGTAGTGACGATAGAAGCTTACCTCTGGCTCTTCTGTGGCGATCTCGTTGAAGGTGAGGTTCATCCTCAATATCCGTCCCGCATAGCCGTAGAGTGTGTCCTCTGCCACTGATCAACCTCCTCCTATGGGTGGGAACAGGTGCACGCGATCCTGCGACTGAAGCACGTAGTCCTCACTTCCTCGCTGTCCATTGACCGCCATGAGCGCTACCCGGCCCTGGGGGATGGCCAGCACCTTTTCTGTAAGTTGCGCCAGGGTTGTGCCCTCCTCCACCGCCAGCTCAAAGGGACGGCCCAGCCTGAAGCCTGAGGGAGGGTGGGGGAGCAGGGTGTAGCTGCGAATGGTGATAGCAATCGTCCTCGCCATTACTCCTACCGTGCCATCTGATACCGGGCGACCATGAAGGCCTCCGCCCGATCCACGACGGCCTCCACCCCACGGAAGCGCTCCATCCGCTCGTGGTGGGGATACCAATGCTCTGGGTGCTGCCTGGCATACGCCATCACCGCGTGCCTTCCAATCATACGAAAAGCCGCCTCGCGCACAAGCGCAGGCGGCTTCCCATTTCGGAAAAAATGAAGTCCCGAGTAACCTTCCGCTTCCCCTCCGGTTTCCGATAACCTACTCGCCTCTTGCTTTCGCTCAAAGCCTCCCTACACTGACTCCCCGATCCTCCGAAGCTTGCGCCTCGGATTCTCCCCTTGCTAGCGCCCCGGCTCTCGCCTTTCCTCTAGCTCACGGTTTCCGTCGCCCCCTGGAGAACAACTTCCACCGCCTGTCACTTTCGGGACCCTTTCGGTTATCTTTCCCCTTTGGAGTCACTTCTTGCTCCTCGGGACCTCACCTAATATTATAGCACAGATTGGCCCATTTGTCAAGTCCAATTTCGAAAAATCGGCACGAATCTTGGAATTTCCCAGACCAATCCGCCTCCCTGGAGCAAATTCGCCCTAACCTGCGGGAGGGTGAGCAGTCACTCGCCCAGCATGCGCAGCAAATTCCCGCCCATGATGCGGTCGATAGCTTCGGACGATAGCCCCAACTCCTCGCGGAAGATGGCCTGATCCCGCTGCACCGAGGCGCGCAGCCGCTCAGCGTTGTCGGCGGGGAAGGTGTCGCTGCCGTAGATGAGCATCCCGTCCCCCAGATAGACCAACGCCTTGCGCAGAGCCTCGGCTCGCCAGATGCGAGGCGTGCCGGGGGTGAGATCAATGAACATCTGCATTTCCCGATCGCCACCGTGTGTCGCCGCCCGAAAGCGCCCCGCTACGGCCAGACACTCATCCACCCAGGGCCAACTGATGTGCGACAGAGCGAAGTTCACGCTGGGGTAGTTGATCAGCGCCTCGTAGAACACCGGTCGGCAGAAGCGCGAACCGTCGGCGAAGCCGAACAGGATCCCCGAGTGGAAGATGCCGGGCACACCCAGCTCCTCCATTTTGGCGAAGAGGGCCAGGGCACACTCGTCGGTGGGGTACCAGTGGTTGGGGATGGACTTCACCCCTCGGATGCCCAGATCCACCGCCCGTTCCAGGGCCTGCGCAGCAGAGGGCCACTGGGCATCAATCCAGGCGAAGCCAATGATGCGATCGGGAGCCCGGGCTACCACCTTCCCCAGCCACTCCACGGCGTTGCGCATTGCCTCCTCGTCGGCGCTGAAGAGCCCGCCGAAGACGTCCACCTCGGCTGAGGCGTAAGGGGAGAAGAGGCATATCTTCTCCACTCCTGCCTGGTCCATGGCCCGCAGGATGTCATCCACTCTCTCCGTACCGCGCGAATGAACGTGGCAGTCAATGATCATGTGATGGGTTCCTTTCTTCATGAATCCTTTGAAGAGGGTGGGCACAGAGGCCCACCTACGGCCCGGTGTAGGGCCTGCCGTAGATATCACTGTAGAAAACCTCTGTTGGCTCCTTGCGGCCCTTGGCCAACGGGCTCTCGTCGGGCACCCCCACGGCCAGCAGGGCGATCACCCGGGCCTCCTCTGGCACGTCGAGGAGCGCCTTCACCCGCTCCTCGGAGAAAGCGCCGATCCAGCAGGTGCCCAGCCCCAGCCCAGCGGCGGCCAGCACCGCACTCTGGAGGGCGATGACCACGTCCACGAGGTCACCCTCCACCAGGCTGCCGACGGGGGCCGACTCGCCTGGCACGCCGCAGCCGACGATCACCAGTGGCCCGGTGGTCAGCGCCCGCGGGGGACCCAACCGTTTCAAGCTACACTCCTGGGCCAGCCGGCGGATCCACTCCGGGTCGCGAACCAGGATGAACCGCCAGGGCTGGCGGTTACCCGCCGAGGGGGAGAGGCGTAGCGCCTCCAGCAGTGCGGCCTCCTTCTCAGGTGGGATCGGCTCTGACCTGTAGCGCCGGATGCTTCGTCGCGCCCGGATAACCTCCATGACTTCCATGGCTCACCTCCTTTCCTTTCCGCTAGGAGCTCTTCGGTGGAATAGCGGGAGTTGCCCCGCGTGAGCGCGCAGCAAGCAGCGCTATTCCTGAATTTGGTTTCGCGACGGAGTAGCGGGGCTTGCCCCGCACAACGCGCAGCAAGCACCCTACGAGTACAGGCTGTGCTATTCCTGGATCGGCAGGTTCAGAAGGTCGTCACCAAGTCCAAAGCCTGTCCCTTCTCCGCCGACTCGAAAGACTTGATCATGATCTCCGCTACGTGACAGCCCCACTCAATACTGGCCACGGGGTCAGTATCGTTCACGATGCAGTCGTGGAGATGTTGGGTTGACCCCGCAGTATAGCGCCAGGCTGGAAAGGCGTCGGGGGGGAAGTGGTACCAGCCCACGTTCTCGGGCCCTCCGGGACCACTGATTCCCGAACCGGGGACATAGTACTCACTGTTCTTGTCCAGGGTGGCAACCGACAGCCTCGATCCAGAGTCCACCATACCAAAGGCCATCGTTCCCTTCTCTCCGCACAGCACCAACCTGGCACCAGGGGGCGGCAGCACAAAGGATACGGAGTTGGCGATCACGCAGGCCAGACAGTCATTGGGCCATTCGATGAGGGTGAAGGTGTTGTCATAAGCCTCCGTGACCGCAGGCACAGTGGCTGGGAACTCCGACTCATGGGCGTGAAAGTTCGGCTCTCCCCGCTGGTAACCCTTGAGGAACTCCGTAAAGACATCGTCGGAGTATTTCAGTGGCCTGTCGGGAACGGATACCTTGGCTGCCCCGGTGACCTTTTTAGCCGGCCCCAGCAGATAGGTCAGGGCTGAGATAGCGTAAACCCCCATGTCGAAGAGCATGCCCCCGCCCTCACGGTCGTAGAAGTTGCTTCCTCCCCAAAGAGGAATCCAGCTACGCTCTGTACGTCCGAGAGCATAGTGGATGGTTCCTATGTGGCCCTCCTCAATGATCTCCTTGGCTTTCATGTGTACGGGGTCTAGCCAGTAGTTGGGCTCTGCCAGCCCTTTTACCCCGGCCTGGCGAGCGGCTTCCACAACCGCCAGCCCCTCCTCCAGATTGGTGGCGAAGGGCTTCTGGACCAGGAAGTGCTTACCGGCCTGGGCGGCCTTAAACGATAGGGCAGCGTGGGAGGACATGCTCGTCAGGATGAAGACGGCCTCGATGTCGGCGTGGGCCAGCATGTCATCCATGTCGGTGTAGTAGTCCTTGGCCCCCCAAATCCTGGCCATCTCCTTCGCTCGCTCGCCGATGATGTCACACGTCGCCACCAGGTCGAAGATCTCGCTTACAAAGGCGAAATAGCCACCGAGCGAGATGTCGCCGCAGCCAATCACACCGGCTTTAACACGTCGAGATTCAGTCATAGCATCTTAGTCCTTTGTTTTGCTCCATGGATCCTGTCTGTTTACTCATTTGGCTTGCAGCTTGGTTAACTCATTGACCCGTTGACTCGTTGACCTACCACCGAGCAGCAGAAGCACGGCCATGCCCAGGAGGAAAGCTCCGATGAACAGGGCGTAGGCCAGCCCGTAGCTGCCGGTGAGGTCGTACAGGAAACCCGCCACCGGTTGGCCGGCGGCCAGGCTGGGTAGGGTGAACAGCCACACTGCCCCCGAGATGGTTCCGAACGCACGCGGCCCGAAGTAGTCCCCCACCAGCAGAGGGCGGCTGGCGAACTGGCCCCCCATCCCCAGCCCGAAGAGCAGGGCGAAGAGCCAGGCGGCGGCCAGGCTTGACCAGGTGAGGGCTGCAACCAAGGCCACCACCTGCAGCAGCATGGAACTGAAGAGCACCGCCTTGGCGGAAAACCGGTCAGCGGCCCAGCCCAGGCCAATCTTGCCCATGATGCCTGCCAGGGCCAGAAAGCCCCAGATGTTCGAGGCTAACTCGTATGATAGCCCCCGATCCGTAAGGAAGGGGATGGTGTGCATCTGCACTGCCACTGAGCCGAACTGAGCCAGCAAGTAGGATGTGCCGATGATCCAAAACGGGGCCATCCGCAGTGCCTCCCCAGCCGTGATGCCCGGCACGGCGTATTCTCCGACCGCATCCCGGGACTGCTCCTGGCCCTCCGGACTGTCGCGCAGCACCCTCAGAATGAGGGGAATGGACCCCACCCAGGGGAGAGCTGCTAATGCCAGGGCCAGGGCACGCCAGCCATGGGCGGCGATGAAAGGTGCCGACAGGGGCACCAGGATCACGCCGGGCAGCCCGAAGCCGACGATGGACAGCCCCATGGCCAGCCCTCGTTTCTGGGTGAACCAGCGGGCGATGATCGCGCCGGCCGGGACGGTCCCCACGCCGGAGCTGGCAACGGCGAGCAGGCTGTAGAGCAGATAGAGCTGCCAGATCGCCGTCCCCCGTCCCCCGTCCCACCCGCCCGATCTGACTGATCAGCCCCCAGACCAGGCCACTGGCCACGGCACCGGCCAGCATCACCCACCGTGGGCCCCAGCGGTCGACCAGGCGGCCTATGGGCACCGAACTCAGGGTCATGAGTATCAGAAAGAGGCTGATGGCTACCGAGTAGGCCCCTCGTCCCCAGCCAAACTCCTCCACCAGTGGGGAGAAGAACATGCCCATAGCGTACCAGGACATCCCACTGCCGAAGAAGGCGATGACGATGACACCGACGACGATCAGCCAGCTATAGTCCACCCGCCAACGGCGCTGAACCTGGACCATGACCTCTTCACGCCCTGCCCACTGAACCGAAGATCTGCATGCAGTGCACGACTACTTCTTTGATGGCCTGTTGAGCGGCCTGCTGAACTTGAAAGTAGCGTACCGCTGGGTCAGCCAGGCTCTCCCCCATGGCGGCCATCGCTGCCACAGCCATGTTGGTGTAGATGTTCACCTTGCAGATGCCCTCTGCGATGGCGGCCTGGAAGTCCTCGTCGGAAAGGCCCGACCCACCGTGTAACACCAGGGGCACATCCACCATGGCCCGGATCTGGCGGAGCCTTTCCAGGTCCAGGTCCGGCTCTCCCTTGTACAGGCCGTGAGCCGAGCCAATAGCCACGGCCAGTATATCCGCCCCCGTGTCAGCGACGAAACGGGCGGCGTCCTCCGGCGGGGTGAGGGTCACTTTGCGGGCGTCCACATCGGCGTAGTCCATCCCGCGCCCCACGTGGCCGATCTCAGCCTCCACCCCCAGCCCCACCGCGTGGGCCACCTCGACCACCTTTTTTGTGAGTGCTACATTTTCGTCATAGGGCCGAGTGGAGGCATCAATCATCACGTCGGTGAAGCCGGCGCGGATGCACTCCATCACCGCTCCGAAATCCCGCCCGTGGTCCAGTTCGATGGCCACGGGCACCGGAGCGTCAACAGCCAGTTCGCGGATGAGGGCCACCGCCGCCCGGCGGGGCATGAAGAAGGGGGCGATGATCACCGGCGAGCGCTGCTCTGTGGCCGCTTCGAGGATGGCCATGATTCCTTCCAGATTATGAGCATCGAACAGGCCGACGGCATAACCTTCGGCTTGCGCTTTCTTGAGCAGGGGTACCATGGATTGTAAGGGCATTGTTTCTCCTTAATTTGTCACGAGAGCCGCACCGGCTTCCCCTCACGCGCGGCTTCGTAGGCTGCCAGGGCGACGATGAATGACTTGCGGGCCTCCTGGATGGTGGCCGCTGGCTGCCGGTCGTTTTCCAGGCAGTCAATCAGGTGGACGAGGGGACCGGGCGCAGGCGGGGTGAAGTACTCCGCCCTCGGTCGCTCGAAGACCCAGTTAGGCGCACCTGCTGCCAACACCGCCCGTCCAGGCACGCGCAGTTGATCCTCGATCACCTCTCCTCGTGTGCCCACGATCTCCAAGCGGATAACTCCATTCTGCTTGGGTGAGGGCCCGATCTTCTGGGGGGAGTTGATGGTCCAGGAAGCCTCCAGGGTGGCGATGATGCCGTTATCAAAGGTGAAGGTCGCCATCCCCCAGTCCTCGACTCCAATGTCTTTGTGGACTAGATTGGCCATCTTAGCCTCGACTTTGACCACCTCCGAATTCGCCAGCCAGCGCAACTGCTCCACCGAATAGATGCCCTCATCAATGAAGGCTCCGCCGGGCACCTGCTGCGGGTCGGCGAACCAGCCGGGCTTCCCTGATCGGAACCAGTCCTCGGCGATGGACCAACGCCCCGTCGCATGCATGACCACGATGTCGCCGATCAGCCCCTCATCCAGTTGCCGCTTGAACTCGGCCATGCGCCAGCGGTACATGCCCTGGAAGGGCACGCACATCACGCCCGCTTCCTCCACGGCCTGCACCATCTCGTCGGCCTGGGCGACAGTCATGGCCATGGGCTTGCCCAGCAGGATATGCTTGCCTGCCTGGGCGGCCTTGATGGTGCACTCCGGTATCTCGGCCACCGGCGGGGCGATGTGGACGACGTCAACGTCGTCGCGCGCCAGCAGTTCGTCATAGTCCGAGTACGCTTCAATACCAAACGTGGTAGCAAATTGGCGGGCCTTCTCTTCGTCGTGATAGGCCACCGCCACCAACTCAGCCTTGGGGTACTCAGGCAGGCTCCGAGCCAGCCCATAGCAGGAGTACCAGTGGCCCAGGCCCAGAATGCCCACTCGCCATTGGGGTGTCATATTCTCCTCCTCGTGGATTAACGTAAACGAGTCAACGGGTGGATAGGGCAACGAATTGGCCTGTTGCCCTGTTAGCTCGTCACCCGTTGACTCATTGACCGTCAGGGGATTACCAATACCTTGATCGCCCCCGACTCACGCTTATTGTCGGCGGCGACGAAGGCGGCTGCGATCTCCTCCAGCGGGAAACGGTGGGTGATGACCTGCAGGGGGTGGAACTTGCCGGAGGTCATCATGTCCATGGCGATCTTGAACTCCGGCACGCCCTCCCAGGCACCGTAGCTGTTGATCCAGGTGATCCGCACCTGCTTCCCATAGGCCGCCCGGCAATCCAGGGTCTGGGGCAGGGCGTACATACCCATGATGCCCAGGGTGCCATTGGGGGCTACCATGCGGAGGGCGATTTCAAAGGTAGGAGCCCGCCCTCCGACAGCCTCGATGACCACGTTGGCCCCTTCCCCATCGGTGAGCTCCTTCACCGCTTCCACGGGGTCAACCTTAGCTGAATTGACCACCTGGTCAGCGACGATCTCCTTGGCTTGGGCCAGGATTGCATCGCGACGTCCGCACACGATCACCTGTCTGGCACCCAGGGCCTTGTATGCCTCTGCGGCGGAGAGGCCGATGGGGCCTGTGCCGACCACGACCACGGTGTAGCTGGGCCTGACCGGCACACGATGTAGGGCATGCAGGGCACAGGCGTAGACATCAAGGATACTCGCTGCCTCTATGGACAGCTCACCGGGCAGGGGATAGCAGTTCCCCTCCGGCGCCAGGTCCAGCTCGGCGAAACCGCTGCTGTGGCGCCGGACCCCATTCACTCTGCCCCGGCTGGAACAGGCTTCGTAGTGTCCCTCCCGGCACCAGCGGCACTTGCCGCAGCCGATCAGGTGCAGAGGCTCAATGCCTACCCGGTCCCCAACGTTCAGTCTGGTTGCAGCAGGGCCCAGTGCCGCGACCACGCCGGCCAACTCGTGGCCGGAGGCGTGGGGGTAGGGGAACCAAGGTCGCTCCGGGCGCACTCGATAGCCGTGGAGGTCACTGCCGCAGATGCCCGCTGCTTTGACCTGGATCAGCACCTCGCCGGGGGCGGGGACAGGGTCAGGTACTTCCTCCACCCGGATGTCTTTGCCGCCGTAGAACATCGCTGCTTTCATTGTTCCTCTCCATCAGTAGCTCGGGCCTGTCTGCTGTGTTGGGGTCATTTTGCTCATAGCCAACCCCACCGCGTCATTCAGCCACGTTCCACCGTTGCGCCAGCTTACGAGTTCCATTCCAGATTCCGACGATCATCTCTTTGGATTCCTGACAATGCTGGATGACCTGAGCTATGTCCTGTCCCTGAATCTCACAGACGATGGGGCCCTGATATCCGATTTCCCTCAGGCGCTCGTAGGTCCGCTGAAAGTCAATCATGTTGTTCAAATGAGGTGGTTGGTGCTCCATGTATCGCCCCCAATAGTGATTGACGCCATTGTGGTGTACTTCTGCAATTCGTCGTTTGAACTCGTCAATATAGGCGAAGAAGCCCTCGTCTGTGCCAGCACTCATGTAGGCGTGGCCAATGTCGAGATTGATGCCCCAGCCTTCCACGCGGTCACAGACGTACTTGAGGTATTCCAGGCTCCCCGCCTCGAAGCCCACTCGCATCCCCGCCTCCCTGGCCCATGGCATCAGGTGTCTGGCATATTCTACGTTGTAGTCCCATACACGTTCCCGAGCGCGGACATATCCCCAGGTCTCGTGTCCGCCATGATAAGTCATGGCCACTGCCCCCAGTTCTACAGCAAGTTCAAAGCATTTGTCAAAGTACTGTTGCGTTAAGCGCCGCAGATGTCGGTTGGCGCTACAGAGGTTCCAATCCAGGTGGGGTGAATGTACCGTCACCCAATCAAAGACACGCAGCGCCTCTTTCAAGCGCCCGATATCATCGGGAGTCGCCTCGAAAAGGTCTATCCCCACGTTGGGATAATTCTCCGGATAGCCCAGTTGGGCCTGGTCGAGCGTAGGCACGATTTCAAACCCCTTGAACCCGGCCTCATAAACCATGCCTATGGCATCGAAGATGTCCTCGCCATGAGTGGAAGGCAGGAAGTGGGTTGAGATACCTATGCGATCTTGAATGGGAAGCATCATATGCGTCTCCGGGAATTGGCGCCGTAGAAGTTAGGGAAACTGGGCCACATGCAGTATAATAGGGGAAAATCAACTCATGATTCGGAAGTGTATGTGACTGTGATATGCTCGATGTACGACTCTATGTGCACTTCACCAGCCGCCGCTTTGATTGTGCCCAGTGTGGCTGTCCTTTGACCGAGCGCCTGAGGTCAAGTGCACCCCTTTGACTGGACACTTTTTGGGCCTTTTTAAGCAACAGTCTGGCCCAAGAACCAAAGGACGAGACGAACCAGCCAGGTGACCAATCCCTCTCGCCTTCCCTTGGGAACAGACTCCATTATACATCAGCGAGGAGGATCAGTCAAACCGGCTTGGCCGATCAAGCACACGGTTGGGCCACGTGAAGCGCCTCGAACTCGGCGGGCGTCAAGTAGCCCAACACTGAGTGCACGCGCTTGGCCATGTAGACATCGTCGAGCCTATCCCCTGGACTGTCGGTCCAGCCTGTCGTGGCGTCAGGCCAGGGGACAGGCCAGGGTACGAACTGGGCGTGCACGCCAGGAGCTCACGCAGCAGTTGCACTGGATACTCTTCTGCCAACATACCGATCACCTCGCGCTTTGGGGGGGAGCGGGAGCTAAGGCCTGTCCTGGCTGGATAGGCCAGGAAGCGCGGAGATTTTTTTTGCCGCCGCCAATTCAAAGGTGAGCTGGCCGACCAGCCGCTCCAACTCCGCTATGCGAGCCCGCTCCGCTGACCGGCTGGCAGGGGTATCCAAAGAGTTCAGGAGCCTGCTCGAGGAGCCGCTGGCGCCAGCGGGACACCCGAGAGGGCGATCCCAGACGGAGCGGCTGGAGAAGATCAGCTGTTTGGGCGAGCCGGCGGTGAACCGGTCACGCATCGTTTCCAGAGGGAAGCGATTGGCGGGGATGAGGGCCTGCTTGACGCTGATTCTGCTCGGCACTTCCTCCTCCGCGACGAAAACCGGTCTTGTCTGCTTCGTCTGCCCTTCCTGTGTTTCGGACATTCTGCTCGCTTATCTCAGCACCCCTCAGATAGCGCAGCTCCTCCCGAAGGTCACGGTTCCAATGGGATTATGACCTCTACGACCTCGAAAGACAAGCTCCGCACATGCTTACTCGCCGACTTCACCGCCGATTCTGTGAATGGTGCGAAGGACGAGCCTCGTTGGCAGCTGATCTTACCATAATGCCTAATCGCCAATTGCCGCCGGGGGCCATTTGTGGTAAGATCGAATTGGAAGCACTCGGGATTGGCTCTGAGGTGGGTCATACCCCCAAGAGACGTGAATGGATGAGGGAAGCTGAGCTGTTGACACGCATCGCGGGGGGGCTGAGATCAGCGAAGAGGAAGCGGAGAGGGTCTTGCAAGTCCTTGTGGAAGACATAACCGCGACCCTGCGGGAGAAGCAGGGGAGCCTCCTGGCGGTGGAGGTGCCCCCTTACTTTGACCGGTACGTCAGTGCCGAGATTGGCCGGGTGAGCAGATAGATTGTTGACCTTAAAGAGCTGATGGGGCAACGCTTCGATGCAGTGGATCAACGATTCGAGCAGGTAGACCGGCGCTTCGATCGGATAGACCGCTGTTTTCTCGGCGTGGGAGTGCCGCTGGTCCTGGGGATCTTGGCCATTATCATTAAGGTCTTCCTCGGGGTGTGAGGGGCAGGCACCGAGTGCAACAGCAGGCAAACGAAAGGCCGCCCGAAAAGAGGCTGCCTTTTCTGCTTGGGAATGAGGCTGGAAGGCAAGAAGGCTGCTCATTTCAGCTTTTCACTAACTCCCGCGCCAGGTCAACTGCCGGGGCCGCATCGGGGGCGTAGCCATCGGCACCGATCTCATTGGCATACCACTGGGTCACTGGCGCGCCGCCGATCATGATTTTCACCTGATCCCGCACTCCTGCCTCAGTCAGCACATCAATGGTAGTCCTCATGTTGACCATGGTAGTGGTCAAGAGCGCCGACATGCCCACGATGTCAGGCTGCTCATCCCGGATGCTGGTCACGAACTTCTCTGGCGAGGCGTCCACTCCATGTCAATCACCTCAAACCCGCCCCCCTCCAGCATCATCGCCACCAGATTCTTGCCGATGTCACGCAGGTCACCCTTCACTGTGCCGATGACCACCTTCCCTGCCGTGGGCACATCGCTATCGGCTAGAAGTGGGTTTAGGACATCCATCCCGGCGTGCATGGCCCGAGCGGCAATGAGTACCTCCGGTATGTAGAAGATGTTGTTCTTGAAACGGTAGCCCACCTCGTCCATCGCCGGCACCAGCGCACCGTTGAGAATCTCCTCGGGCGAGACTCCCTCGGCCAGAGCTTCCTGCACCCCCTGTTTCACTGCCGGGGCGTGGCCATTGATCAAATTCTGAGCGATGCTCTCCATATCTGCCATTGGTTTGCTTCTCCTCTTCCGCTGCAGTGAAATCTTACACAAATCATCACAGACATTTGACGTGCCCATTCCTGGCAGGCATATTCTTCTCACACTACTCCATCAGACAGGACCGCGATGTCGTCTTAGCTGGTTGGCTGCGGGTATCTCTTCCCGCGCTTAACACTGCCAATCAAGTAGCACCCCCATGGCCTGGGTACGATCGGACAGCAGCATATCGTAGGCTGCTGGAGCCTCTCGCCAAGGATAGCGATGGGTGATGAGATCAGATACGATGATCTGCTTTGCAGCGAGCAGGTCCAAGAACAGCTCTCCATCGCGTGTCTGGGTCCAGACGTTGTACGGTGTTTCATGGACAGGATGCACAGAGTTATGAGCACCGATGATCTGTAGGCCTAGCGTGTGCACCTGGTCGTGGAAGTCAACCTCCGTTTTACCACGCGGGGAACCCAGAAGGATTACGCGGCCGCGTCGGCGCACGAACCGGAACAGGCTGGGGATGACCTGGGGATTGCCAGTGGCGTCAATCGCGATGTCAGCCAGGCGCCCCTTGGTGAGGGCACGGATCTCGTCGGCCGATTCGGGGCGTCCGCCGACCAGAGTATGGGTGGCACCGTGTGTACGCGCAGTCGCCAGTCTGGACTCGGCCAGATCTATGGCGATCACAGGCCACCCGCCACTGAACCTAGCGTATTGCATGGCAAATTGTCCTACCAAGCCCGCCCCTACTACGACGATCGCTTCCCCAAACGCAATCTGGGCCAGTCGCACGCCACCCAGGGCTATCGTGCTGAGCACCATGAAGGACGCCTGCTCGTCGGACACGCCGTTGGGAATGGGCCAAGTCCCGCTAGCGTCCTGAAGAACCAGGCTGGCGTGTGGTCCGTAGCTGACCACGTGTTGTCCCTCGTGCACCGTGTCAACTTCTGGACCGCACGCAATGACCTCCCCCACGTTGGAATAACCTGGCACCCATGGGTAGCGCACATATCTGGCCCAGACAGAATCGGGGGGAAAGTCGCCGCTATAGGCGGTCAGCTCGGTACCCGTACTGATCAAACTACAGATGGAGCGGATCAGAACCTGTCCTTTTCCAGGCTTCGATAGGGGCACTTCCTCAATAGAAGCCTGACGAGGACCTCGGAAGACGACTCGCGTTGTAGAAAGCATAGGGAATACCTCCTTCTTGAACGATGATTGCGGGCCCGTCCAGTCTTCAGCGGGTCCCTGGCAACTAGCTGGCGTACGCACCATACTTGTCAACGGCTCGAATGAAGGCCAACACGTTTTCGACGGGTGTCTCGGGCTCGATGACATGCGCAGGCGCGATCAGCAGTCCACCCCCTTGGCCCACGGTCTCAATGCGCTCCTTCACCACCCGCTCCATTTCCTCTGGTGTCCTAAAGGGAAAGGTGCTCTGCACTCCAACCGTGCCCCAGAAGGACAGGTGGTTTCCGTAGAGTTTCTTTAGCTTGGCTGGATCGTTGGCTTCGGGTTGCACCGAATGCAAGACGTCGATGCCATATTCGATCAACTCGGGAACCACGGGCTCGACATGACCACAACTGTGATAGGCGATGATGACGTCGGGCCTCACCGCTCGAATGGCTGAGATTTCTCTCATCAGGAGAGGCCTAAAATACTGCCGCCAGGTTTCGAGGCTCATGATCATTGCCTTCTCGTAGCCCCAGTCATCGCCAATAAAAAGGATGTCAACGCCAGCTTTGGCATAAAGGACTGCGGCCCCGATCTTTCTGACGGTGATCTCTTCCAAGAGGGCGTGGGCGAAATCGGGATTGACCATCAGGTCCACTAGGATATTGTCCATTCCTCGCAGCCCGTGGGCCTGCTCAAAAAAGCCACAGTCGTAGGCATTGATAGCTGGAAAACCGTGCTGCTTGACCGCTTCAACCTGGGCGGGAACCTGTGCATAGCGATACTCGCCATCAATGTCGGGGAAGGGGTATTCCTCGATCTGCTTGATCGAGGTGAAAGAGGCCATGGGCTTCTTCTGGCCTGTGAAATGGTAGAAATCTGCAGGGTACGACATCTCTCCCCACTCACTGTAGTAAGCCCCAGGGGGGACCTCATGAAAGTATCGGGAAAAGTCGGTCTCGAGGGACGAAGGACCCCGTGAGACCACCTGGTCATGATTGACATCCAAATTGAAGGCAGCTACCAGATCCTCCGTCCCGATGGCCTTTTGGAGAGCCTCTCTAAGTGCCGGCGATAAATTCAGCGACCTTGGAACCCTGTCGGGAACCCTACGGGAAAACGCTGTGATCACTCGTTCTCTGTGTGTGGTCATCATGACTCCTTTCTTGTTGGGCTCACAGATGACGATGCCTTGGACCAAATTGGAAGAGAGCGCAACGGCCAGGAAACCTGAACGTCGCAAAGCCGAGCCTGGATGAAAGCTTGGGTGTTATGGGACGGGGGTAACCAATAGGCCGCTTGGGGACAAGTGCCAACCCATTGGCATCAGCGTCCGCCGCCGTACGCACCGGCGTTGAATCCGGCAGCGCAGGTATTTGAGGGGGTTAGACACGGGTTGGTGATGTTTCGGGTCAGATGGTGGATGATGCTTAATTAAAATGGATAAAAGCTCGACGCTGTATCAAACATGGCTACAATATTCTCTGGAGGCGTACCAGCCTGAATAGCGTGCGAGGGGCCAAGGATATACCCACCGTTCTTGCCGAGCACGGTGATGAGTTCTTCCACCTCACGTTGCACATCCTCTGGGGTGCCAAAGGGCAGTGTGGTCTGGACACTGACCCCTCCCTCATAGCACAGCCTGTCGCCAGTCTTCTGCTTAAGCTCCACCGGGTCCATCCCCTCGGCGCTGAACTGAAGTGCCTGCAAGACATCCACGCCCATGTCGATGAGCCCGTCGACGGCCTCCATGACGGACCCGTCGGTGTGATAGATCACCTTGGCTCCGAACTCGTGGATGGCCTTGTTCAACCTGGTATGGTATGGCTTAAGGAACTCGTCCCACATTTTCAGGGACATCAGCAGTCCTTTTTGGCTTCCGATGTCATCGGCCGTGAAGGCGAGGTCGATCTCTCCCTCGCTTGCGGACAGCATCTTCGTGAAGTGCTCGACGTAGAAATCGGTCACCCGCTGCATGATGCCATGTGCCAACTCGGAGTTGACCACCAGGTCCATGAACATCCGTTCAAACCCACGCATGTACCAGGACGTTTCGAAGATGTTTCCGTTGTAGACTATCAGACAGTGTTCACCATCAGCCTGAGCGGCCGCGATGCGCTCGGGGAGAACGGAGTAGTCAAACCATTCGGTCGAGGGCCACCTGTGTTTCTCCAGATCATCTACGGTCTTGGCATCTCCTAGAGGGTAGAAATGGATCTCATTGTAGCTGCCAGAGCCGTAGCTGACAGGCTTACGCCTGACACCCCATATGTCCTCCTCCCAATGATCGCCTTTGGCAAGGGGAGGCCCGATGTATTCGGGACTGACCATTCTGATGTCTATGAGCGGTGTCAAATACTCGGCAACGGACATGCCTCGCTCACGCTGCAAATACCTCTCCAGCGCCTTGTATGCCGGCGGATTGATCCCCGAACACACCATGCCGATGGGAATGCGATCCGTCTCCTCATGTTCGAGAGCTAGACGAACGCGTTCACAGCTGGATAGAGCTTCTTTTCGTGGCACCAAGAACGCTCCTTTCCCTTCCCTTGTCTTGCTGTATCTTAGACTGACATGTTCTGGTCGGTACTCAACAAAACGTCAACCCTTGATACCCGACATCACTATCCCTCTGACGAAGTATCGCTGCATAACCAAGAACAGCGCAATACAAGGCATAGTCATCACCATCGCTGCTGCCATCAGAAGGTGCTCCGTTGCCTTGCCACCTGCTGTAACCGTTCGCTGGAAGTACCTCAATCCCAGCGCCAGTGTGAACTTCTCTGTTGTGTTCAGGAAGATCAGAGGGTAGAAGATGGCGTTCCAGTTCCACAGGAAGGAGAAGATGCCCATCGTGGTGAAGACCGGTACCGCGAGTGGAACCAGGATCCTGAAGAAGATCGAGAGAGAATTTGCCCCATCCATCCTGGCGGCCTCGTCAAATTCCTTGGGGATTGTGAGGAAGAACTGTCGAAAGAGAAAGACCGCAAACGCACCGCCGCCGAAGTAGGCGGGTACGATGAGTGGCTTGAAGGTGTCCAGCCATCCCAGCCACTTGTAGAGCAGGAAGGTCGGAATGACGGTGATCTGATAGGGCAACATCATAGTGCTCAACACGACCAGGAAGAGCGCGTCTCGCCCTGGGAATCTGAAGCGGGCGAACCCGTAGGCCACAAGCGACGCGGACAAGAGCTGGCCTATTATACTGAGAAAGGTGACTTGGCAACTGTTCCACAGGAAGGTGGCGAAGGGTGCCTGTCGCCAGATCTCCACATAGTTGCCCCACTGAAAACTAGACGGAATCCACTTAGGCGGGAATATGAATATCTCCGCCGGCGTCTTGAGCGACGTGAGGACAGCCCAGAGAAAGGGGAGCCCGAACATCACCGCCACGACACAAAGCGCCAAGTACAGGCCGAACCGCAATGTCCACCTTCCCAGCATGAGCATGACTCCCCGTCCACTTCCTCTGCCCTTCTTAGCTTCTGTTTTGAGCGCTACCATTTCATTTCTCCTGCTGCAGCCTCGTAGTAAACCCAACTCTTAGCCAATCGCAACTGAATATACGTCAGGATCAATACCGCCAGGAAGAAGACCCATGCCAAGGCTGAACCATACCCCATCTCCCAGTAGTCAAAGGCGTAGTTGTACAGGTTCACCATATAGAACAGCGTGGAACTGGCTGGTCCCCCTGCGGGGACCTGGTACCCCGTAGTCGCCAGATAGGCCAATGCGAACATCTGCAGCGCGCCGATGATACCGAGCACCAGACTGAAGAACATGGCCGGCGACAACAAGGGCAGGGTGATGCTCCAGAACCGCTGCCAGGAATTCGCTCCATCTATTTCAGCCGACTCGTGGAGTTCCCTCGGGACTCCCTGAAGGCCTGCCAGGAGGATGAGCATATTGCCGCCACCTGCCGAACCCCACAGGCTGATGATGATCAGCGCCGGCTTGGACCACTTGGTACTGGCAAACCAACCTGGCCCGGGTTTGATACCCACCAGACCCAGAAGGTAGTTCATCAGCCCAACATCCGGGTGAAATATCCATATCCACAGTATCACCGAGGCGACCACGGGGGTGATGGAGGGCAGGAAGTACACTGCTCGAAAGAAGGCTCTGCCTCTGACCTTCTGGTTGAGCAAGAGCGCGCAGCATAGCGAGGCCAGCATGTTCAAAGGCACGAAGATGCTGGCATAATAGACTGTGTTCCACACTGACTTCCAGAACAGGCGCTCGGTGAAAATTCTTTTGTAGTTCTCAAGGCCAAAAAACTTAGGCGGAGTCAGCATGGAATAGTTAGTGAAGCTCAGATAGAAGGAGGCCAGCATCGGTCCCAGGGTGAAGATAGCAAACCCCAATACCCAGGGCAGGATGTATAGGTAACCCTCTATCGCCTCCCCTTGCGCCATGCTTAGCCGTATTCTCCCCCTTCTTCTCGCGGATGGCGCGGCTCCTGATGTCATTGTCGCATTTCTCCCCATCTTTTCAAACTAACTGCCAGCACAAGCATTACCTTGCTTGGAGAAGAGAAGAATAAAGCCAGGTATGATATGATGAGCATAAGGAACAGTCTCTGCCCTCGCAGAGGGCAGAGACTGTTCGGACTTAGCAACGCGTTCTAACTGATTGCTTCCAGCGAGGGTTTGTCCAGAATGGACTGAGCGCGCTCCGCGATCTCGTCAATGGCGTCTTTGAGCTTCGCCTCTCCCAACCAGACTAGCTCAAGCCCCTCCTGGAGAGCCGCCATGTACTCTGCTTCCCGGAAGTTGGCCGGCCCGTGCTGTGGCGGTGGCATACCCTCCTTGACGGTCCAAGCTGCCGCTTGGAAGTGGGGATCTGCAACAGACTCTGGGTCCTCCCACACATCCGGGCGGGCGCCAGGAATGCTGTTTCTCACCTGGTATACGTCCATCCCCGCTTCATAACTGGCTAGATAGGTGAGGTACATGAATGTCTCTTTTGGATGCTTCGAGTTGGCGGTCGCACTGACCATGTCAATGTAGAACACGTGGCCCCGCCCCGCCGGCCCCTTGGGCGAAGGCGCCACTCCCCAGACCTCGGGGTCAACATAGTCACCGACTGTCTTGCCCCAGAAGCCTGAAGTGAACATCGCCAGCTTGTTGGCTGCGAACATCTGGTAGGTGCCGACATAGACCTGGGCAGGCAGGGGGGACACCTTGTGTACGTGGAAGAGATCGCTCAAGAACTGCAGGCCTTCCACCGACTCGGGGGAGTTTATCAGGGTCTTGGTCCCCTCTGGGTTTGTGACGTCACCCCCCCAGGCGCGTGGGAAATGGACCATGCCAGCGCAAGTGCTTGTGTCGGTGAGGAAACCAAACACACCTTCGTCTGGGTTGGTCAGTTCTTTGGCGGCTGCCAGGAGGTCGTCATAGGTCCAGTTCTCATCCGGGTAATCAATTCCAGCATCATCGAACATGGGCTTGTTGTAGTATAGAATGTTGCCGCATCCGAAGTGGAGGCACCACGGAAGGCCATACAACTTGCCCTTGTATCTGCATCCTTCGACGGCCTCTGGATAGAACTGGCCCAGGTCATAGCCCGTCTCTTCGACTATGGGATCCAATGGCGCGTAGACCCCCGTCGCCGCATATCGTCTGAATCCCCCCCCGAGGTAGATCCAGAAGCCATCTCCCACTGCTCCGCCGGCTATCATGGTATTTAGCTTCTTGTAGTAGTCGGCCCCCGGGAAGTTCTCGCATTTCACGAAGATATCGGGAAAATGTTCGTCGTTGAACTTCTTGGCGAAATGGTTGAAGTGATCGCCTTGTGTTCCCATACGCCCATGGAATCTGATGAGTATGGGCTCTTTCTTGACCACCTTCTCGACGACCACCTCCTTCTCCACGACGACAGTCTTCACAACCTCCTTCTCGACCGGGACTTCCTTCTCCACCTCAATGATCTGAGGTGCCGCTGGAGCGCAGGCCGCCACCATCGCTCCTGTGGCCGCTGCCGCGGACAGGCGCAGGAAGTCACGTCGGTTCAGCCTTCCGGCTACAGGCAGTTTTCTCTTTCCCATTGCATTGTCCTCCTTTGAGTGAAGAATCTTTTGGCTTAGTTTTTTCTTTCTCTCTTCCATCGTATCTTCCCTCTTTGCGTGAAGAACTTCTTATTTCAGTCCTCCATACAGGTCGGTCAGACCCATTGGTTCAGCGGTGTTCGTCGAAACAACTGCTGGCCTTCGGACATCCGATCCGACCTTCGGCTGTAAGCCTAAATGCATTTTGCCCGCCGACCACCTCCTTTCCTCGGTCAGGAACGTTGCACAGCCCGCTGTTTTCCCTCGGAGGCCGTTTGTGGTACAATATTGAGGGAGAGACAGCTCCTCCGACGGGAAGTGCTCCTGCTTGTCCAAGGCTGTGCGGTTGCAGCATTTCTGCCTAATATTATAATAGCTTCTGCCTATCCTGTCAAGACGTAATCGGCCATTGAGCGGCCAGAAAGCGGCCAAGGTGCATGACCTCGAAAACATTGTTCACCCCACAAGTGAAAGATGCCCTGGCCCACCTCTACGACTACGCCTATCTGCAGACCCATCCGCTGGCCAGTCTCCTGGTGAGCGATGATTGGGCCAGTCAGCAGACCCGGGGACAGGAACTGCGCAAGATCCTGCTTCAGGCCATCGAACCCCTCAACCCGGGCCCCAATGTCCCCTTCCGCTCCCCCGAAAGGCGCGGCTACGCTAGCCTCTTCTGCCGTTACGTGGAGGGACAAAGCCCCGCTGAGATCGCTCAGTCTCTGGCCGTCAGCGAGCGCCAGCTCCGGCGCGATCATGGCCAGGCCCTGAAGGCGGTGGTCTCCATCCTGTGGAATCAATACCTGGAGGGCCGAGAGAAGCCAGTGGAGGATCAGAGGCGGGAAGCCCTTCGACAGGAGGCGAACCGCGTGATGTCCTGGGAGCAGATCGAGCTGAGGCAGACGGCGGAGGGGGTTCTTTCTGCCATTGGGGTATTGGCGGAGCAGAGAGGGGTGACCCTGAGCCTGGAGATTCCAGTCGACTTGCCTCCCCTCTACGCCAGCCGTATCCTGGTGCGTCAGATCTTCTTCAACATCCTGGGCCGAACCCTGCAGCACATGTCCGATGGACGGGTGACCTTGAAGGCCTGTCTGACGGGAGACGCGATTACCACCAGCGTGACCGCCGTCAGCAGGGAGTTCGCGGGAAGCGCGGAGCGGCCTCCATCAAAGGAGGAGCTGTCCGTGAGCTTTCAGTTCGTGGAGTCGCTGGGGGGGAGGATGTGGCTGGAGGAGGTGCCAGGCCAGGGACCGGCGATCCATTTCACCCTGCGGGCCGCAGGGCAGGCGAGGGTGCTGGCCATTGATGATAACGAGGCTCTTTTCCGACTGTTCGAGCGATATTTGGCCCAACACCGCTACCGCTTGGTTGGGGTGCGGGATGGAGACGAGGGAATAAAGTTGGCCCGCGAGCTGCAGCCCACTGTGATCACCCTGGATGTGATGATGCCCGACCGGGATGGCTGGGAGGTCCTTCAGGTCCTTTGTACCGATCCCCTTACCAGGGGTATCCCGGTGATTGTGTGTACCGTGCTGGACGAGCCGGAGCTGGCCTTCTCCCTGGGCGCGCGGGCCTACCTCAAGAAGCCGATTGAGCGGTCAGACCTGCTATCTGCGCTGCAGCAGGTGCTGAATAGGACCTGATCCTCCTCTTTACCGCATCTGGAGTACACCCCAGAGACGCCGAGAGTGCAGAGAGATCAGATGAAGGTTAGTCAAATCACTGGAGCGATCATCGGTGCAGCGATCGAGGTACATCGCGCCCTGGGACCAGGATTGTTAGAGTCCGCATATGAGGAGTGCTTGTGCCGAGAACTGACTTTGCGGCGGATCCGCTTTGAACGCCAGCGCCCACTCCCTGTGGAATACAAGGGTCTTCGCCTGGACTGTGGATATCGCCTCGATCTCCTGGTAGCCGATATGGTTGTGGTGGAAATCAAGGCTGTTGAGAGTTTGTTACCCATCCACGAAGCCCAACTGTTGACCTATCTGAAGCTTGGCGGCTGGAAGATCGGACTGCTCATCAACTTCAACGTACCTGTCCTGAAACGGGGCATTCGCCGACGCGTCCTGGGTCTGGAAGAAGACTAAGCAGGATTCTCGGCGTCCTCTGCGTCTCTGCGGTAAAGCAACACGTGGAGACTATATTGACGGAGGAGCCAAAGAATCCAGCAGCCCCTGGAGCCCGCTCAGTACCTCCCAGGTGGAGAAGCCATCTTCCTTCCAGAGCCCCAGCAGCTTCCCCGGGGACAGGGAGAAATCCTCGGCTATGAGGTCCTTGGCCGTGACGGCGATGACCGGGACGTCCCGCCACCTCTCCTCGGCGCGCATCCGCTCCAGCACCTCGAACCCATCCGGCTGCGGCATGATGAGGTCCAGGAGCACCAGATGGGGGTGCATCTCGCGCATCAGGGCCAGCCCCTCCTCGCCCCCACAGGCCATGCCGATCTGATAGGAGCGCGAAGCGGAGCGGAGCATGCGGGCCAGAAGCCGCACCATGCTGGGGTCATCGTCAATGATCAGCAGCCGCCTCACCCGCCCATCCCAACGCTCAATGGCCTCCAGCAGCCTCTCCCGGGAAACAGGCTTGATCAGGTAGTCGGTCACCCCCAGGGAGTCAGCCAGGTGCCGGCCGCTGGGGATGGGGCAGGCGATGAGAGGGATGTCATAGGCCGGAGCGAATTCCACTTCCTGGAGCCAGGTCCAATCCTCTCCATTAGGGGGCAAGCCCACCACCAGGGCGCGAGGACACTCTTCCTGGATCAGCCGCCGGGCTTCGGCTCGATCTCGGGCTCCGATCACCCGATAGCCCTCCAGGTGGCGCTGGAAGAGCCGAAGGATGATGGGGTCATCGTGCACCACCAGGATGGTTCTCTCCTTGAAGGGCTCGGAGAAGGGGGATAGCGGAGGGGATGTGATCAATCGGCCCGGAGATGGTCTTTCATCCTCGGCCTGGGCCAGCGGCAGGGTGAAACGGAAGGTGCTGCCCTCTTCTGGTTGGCTCTCCACCCACATGCGCCCGCCGTGCAGCTCAACGAACTCCTTGCTGATGGCCAGCCCCAACCCCGTTCCCCCATAGCGGCGGGTTGTCGAGCCATCCAACTGGCGGAACTCCTCGAAGACCTTGGGGATGTCCTGGGGGGCGATGCCGATCCCCGTGTCCGCCATGCTGACCACCACTTCCCCCTCGGTCAGCGAGGCGCTTACGGTCACGCTGCCCCGCTCGGTGAAGCGAGCGGCGTTGTTGAGCAGGTTCAGCAGAACCTGCCGGATGCGGGTACGGTCCACATAGACGGGGGGCAAGTTGGACTGGATGTGAACCCTCAGGGTCAGCCCTCGGTTCTCGACCAGGCTTCGGGCGGTGTCTGCCGCTTCGACCACCAGCTCGGCGGGGTCCATTTTCTCTTTGATAAGGCCCATCCGCCGGGCCTCGATCTGGGCCAGGTCCAGTACGTCGTCAATCAGGCCCTGCAGGTGCCGGGCGCTGCGGTAGATCTCGTTGATGTCGCCCCGGAAGGCGGCGGGCAGGCCGCCATCGCCGTAGCTCTCGGGGGCGATGGCCATCATCTCGCTGAAGCCCATGATGATGTTGAGGGGGGTGCGCAGCTCGTGGCTGACGTTCTGCACAAACTGCTGCTTCAGGCGGCGGGCCTCCTCGGCTGCCTCCCGCGCCCTGGCCAACTCGACATTCATGCGCCGGATACGATAGGAGGCCTCGTCCAGGGCTTTGACAGTGCGTTGCAGCTCGGCCTGGTGATCACGCGCCAGTTCCATCTTCCGCCAGGCCTCAGCCTGGCTGCTCCAGGCCCACTGGAGGGCAGTGTAGAGGCTGCGCTGAGAAAGCCAGGAGGCGACGGCGGTCAGGAGGATGATCACCATGGGGGGGACGGCGGAAGAGGAGCTGATGGCGCACACCAGCCCCATGGAGGCTAGAGCCACGATGAAGGCGAAGGTCAGGTTGAGAAGCAATCCGCTGAAGGTGACAATCAGGGCCAAGGAGTAGGAAGCTGGCCCTGGGCCGAAGAACCACAGGGCACAGCCGTTGGCCCCTATCATGCCCAGGATCAGGGCATAGGAGGCCAGACGGACGCTCCGCTCCCTAAGTTGGTAGCTCAGGACACTCCCTAGCGCCAGCAGAGCGGGACCGTACCAGGCCCTCAGAAGACGCATCTCAGATAGAAACAGGTACTCTATCCACACGTAGGTCATACACGCAGTGAAGATCAGCAGGATTTTCAGCGACGCCTGGCGCAGATCCTCCAGGTTGGCCTGGGCTCCTCCCGTCTCTTCTCGTCTATCCATTGACCCTATCATTGTGACCTCCTCCGTGGGGCAAGGTTTGATAGCTTGGAGTGCGGACGCAAGTCCGCAGGCTGGCGTCTGCGCTCCGGCCTATTGGAGTGTGGACGCAAGTCCGCAGGCTTGCGCCTGCACTCCGGTCCCCAACATAGTTCCACCCACTCTCCTCCATGCTCGATTGTAGCCGCAGGGGGAGGAGTTGTCAAATTGTGGCCCTCACTCCCGGGCCCTCTCCCACACGTGGGAGAGGGGAGTTTGGGAGAGGGAGGGGGCAAAAGGAGCAAAGCAGAATGAACAACCCATTGAACGTCGCACTCATCGGCTGCGGGGGCATCGCCAAAAGCCACGCTCAGGCGATACAGCAGGTGGAGGGTGCGCGGCTGGTGGCGACGGTAGACATCGTCGCCCAACGCGCTGAGGCGTTGGCAGCGGACTACGACGCTATCCAACCCTACACCACTTACCAAGACGCGCTATCCGATCCAGCGGTCCACGTAGCGATCATCTGCCTGCCCCACCACCTCCACGCGGAGGTGGCTGTGGCCGCTGCGGAGGCTGGCAAGCACGTTCTCTGCGAGAAGCCGATGGCTACCACCCTGGCCCAGGTGGATGGAATGCTCGAGGCCGCCGATGCAGCAGGAGTGACGCTCATGGTGGGACAGGTGCTCCGTTTCCGGGAGGCGAACATCCTGGCCCGCGGACTTCTGCGGGAGGGGCCGATCGGCCAACCCCGCCACCTTATCCGGCGGCGCTACCACCACATCCGGTCCTATCCCAGCGCCCCCTGGTCCAGGGACCTGGAAAAGGCGGGTGGCTGGGTGCTATACGGCTTCGGCAGCCACGAGGTGGACATGATCCTGTGGCTGCTGGACACGCAGGCAGAGCGGGTGTACGCCGAGGGCACCAAGCTCAATCGCCATTGGCAGGACTACGACGAGATCGCCATCCAGATGCGGTTGGCCAACGGTGTCATGGCCACGCTGAACCTTTCCATCAACTGCCACACCGAGGCCTGGGATACAGTCATCATGGGCGACGGGGGCTCCATGCTGGTCACTAACGAGGAGGTGGTGGTCAACGGCGAGGCCACACCGGTACCCATGAACCCCAGCGGCGGGTTCGTCCCCCAGTTGGCCGAGTTTGTGTCGGCCGTGCGGGAGGGGTGGGAGCCGGAGGCCTCCGGCCGGGACGTGCGCCGCACCATGGCGGTGCTGGAGGCGGCCAAGGTCTCACTGGCCACCCAGGAGTTAATACGGCCCGCCGATCTGGGATCAGAACGCATTAGTCAGTATGATGTGAAGACAAGCTCGGTGGTTGACAACTTGGCTTAATGGTGGTACATTCTCAGTATGCATGTACTGGTCGTGCTCCTCTGATGCTCTGGTGATCTCAGATGAGGTGTGCACCTGTGGACCAGGATTTGGCCGGCAGCACCGGGGGGATTCCCTCCCTCTTGCAGGTGCGGCGTTGTCACATCAGTCGCGGGAAGGAGGTGATCGCCAAGCGAAAACAAAAGCAGGGCAGGCATTGTGTGGCTGGATCGTTTACCTCAACAAGATAGGAAGGAGAAATCCTAATGAGACACAAGACTTGGGCCATTGTGGTGGCTGTGCTGATGGTGGTGACCCTGGTCTCCCCGGCCATGGCCAACCCCCCCTTCCCCGACGAGCCTGGAGCACCGATCACCGTACAACCGCCGGAGGACAGGCCCTTGAGCCGAGTAGCTCGGCCGGTCAAGCCCATTGACCAGCCTAACATCAAGGACTATCTACGGAATCGCGAACGGCAACGGCTGTTGGAGGCCGGCCTGACGGCGGAGGCCAACGCTCTGGCTCTGAGTGGCGCCGACCGCGTACTGGTTATCCTGGTCGAGTTCGCCGGCACCGACGTGTTCACCTGGACGGCACCCATCACGCCGACGGATCCCACCACTGGCTCGCAGTGGGACCCCCTGGGCATCGCTGATCGTAATGAATACACCGGGGAGATCGGCGATTGCTCCAACATCATCACCCAGACCACGGTGTTCACCTATACCGGTCCGGCGCACAACGAGATTCCGCGTCCACTCTCACCAGACGACCCCTCGGGCGACTCCATCTGGACCGAGGATTTCAGCAAAGACTGGTTCAACGACTTCATGTTCCGCCAGGGCGTGGTGATCAGCTACACCATGCAGGATGGTACGCCCGTCTTTGAGGACTTCACCGGCCAGTCGGTGGCAGACTACTACAGTGACCTGTCCACCGAGGTGTATACCGTCACCGGCGATATCGTCGGGTGGTTGGCGTTGCCTCACTCCACCTGGTGGTATGGGGCCGATACCTGCCCCGGCGCACGCTCCGGTGGAGGGAGCTCGAGCGGGGCCATCCCCGGCGCTGGCAACTCCAAGTCGCTGGTGATGGATGCCTTGGAAGCGGTCAACGCTATCAGCGATACCACCCCCGGCTTCGACTGGGCCAACTACGACCTGGATGGCGACGGCATCATTGACCGCCTGTGGGTCGTTCACTCCGGCTACGGCGAGGAGGACAGCACCACGCTGCTCAACCGGACTGACTATGGTGAGGCCTCCCTGTGGTCACACTCGTCCTCGGTCACCCCGGCCTACTCGGTCACCCACGACATCGCTGCTGGCTCGTACATCATGATGCCGGAGAATGGTGGTATCGGCGTGTTCGCCCACGAGTACGGCCACAACCTGGGCGCCGACGACCTGTACGCCTATGGCTATGGCGAGACCTCGGCCGGATTCTGGACGTTGATGGCCGACGACTGGACGGGCTACCCTATCGGCTTTGAGCCGCCGGCGGTGGACCCCTGGCACCTGGACAACTGGGGCTGGCTCGATCCATTCGTCGTCACCGACACGACTCAGGTCTACACCGTCACCCTGGGCCAGGCCAGCCGCTTCGCCGGTGCAGATGGCGTCTATCGGGGGGCCAAAATCTCGTTGCTCGATGGCGTGCTCGACCTGCCGGTGCCTATCTGGCAGGGTGACTACTACTGGTGGGGCGGAAAGGAAAACCTGTCCAACGCCATGATGACCACCAAGGACCCCATCGCCATCCCCGCTGAAGGAGCTACCCTGTCCTTTGACCTGGTCTACGACATCGAGGAGGAGTGGGACTTCCTGTGGGTCCAGGTTTCGGAAGATGGTGTCACCTGGAACGTCACGGATGCCCTTACTAACGAGAACACCCAGTGCGAGCACGATCCGGGCTGGATCGGCGAGCTGTACGGGTTCCCCGACGACCTGTGCGGGGCCGGGTTGGGTGGCTTCTGGGGCTGGAACGAAAACTGGCCCGATCCTGAAGTGCAGGAGTTCGACCTGAGCGCCTACGCTGGCAAGAGCATCTACCTGCGCTTCTGGTACATGACCGACTGGGGCACCACCTACAGCGGCCCCTTCGTGGACAACGTGGAGGTCACGGCGGACACCACCACCCTCTTCGAGGACGACGCCGAGAGCGGCGACGCCAAATGGGACTACCAGGATCCCTGGATGCGCAGCGATGGCACAATGTCGTTCACCCACAACTACTACCTGCAGTGGCGCAACGTGGGTGAGGATGGCGGCTACGACAGTGCGCTGGGTGACCCGCGCTGGCGCTTCGGCCCGGCCAACACCGGCCTGTTGATGTGGTACAACAACAACTTCTACACCGACAACGAGATCTACAGCTATCTCGAAGACGAGTACAGCTTCGGTTCCAAGGGCCGCATGCTGGTGGTGGACTCACACCCCGAGCCCTATCGGGACCCCAACGTATCTCCAAGCTGGCTGGGCAGTGAGCATACCAACGTCACCAGCCACGCGCTGATGCGCGACGCGCCCTTCAGTCTCCTCGATACGGTGTCCTTCACTATGACCGAGCCGTACGTCGTCACCACTACTCAGTTCGCCGGCCGGCCGGCCGTGAGCGGGTTCCACGACTCTCTGGGCTACTACCCTGGCGTGGCCAGCGAGGGCGATGGTACGTACTGGAACACGGTGGACTGGGATGCCAGCGTGGCCGTGCCTGCCAAGGGCAGCTATAGCGTGGCTGGCGCCAGCACGTATCCTGGCTACCACATCCAATGGCTGCCTGGCTGGCTTGGTTACTGGTTTGCTGGCACGGGTGGCACAGGTAACCCCGGCGACGACAGAGTGCAGTACGGCTGGCACGTGGAATTGATCGAGGAAGCGGCCGATCATACCTGGGGCAAAGTACGCATCTGGAACAGCTTAGAGGAGTTGCACAGCTCCTTCGAGGTGGATACTACCACCGCTGAGAAGGGTGATGAACTGACCTACACTTGCCTCGTCACGCAAAACATCGGCAGCAAAGTCAACACTCTCGCCGTCATCCCTCTGGATACCGACAAGATCGAATATGTGCCCGGGAGCGCCTTCGGTGGGGCTGTGCCTGTGCCCACCGGTTTCTCGTCTGAGGAACTGGCCAATCTATATGCCCATGGCGGCTGGGGAGCTATTAGGGAACTCGCTTCCAGCTCTGCTGGCGAGATTGGCTCCATCGCCTGGATCCAGAGCCTGAGTACTGGCCAGGGAGCTGAGTTCGGCTTCTCCGTCAAGGTCAAGACCGTGGCCGGCAAGATCGATGTGACAGCCTACTTCTATGAGGAAGAAGAGGTATTCCAGACCGAGGCAGCCGACACTGTCAAGATCATACCGGCTCAGAAGATCTACCTGCCTCTCGTTCTCAAGAGTTTCTAGAGTGTAGGCACTCGCCGAGCGACTGATAGCTAGGTGCGACGAAGGAGGGTCACCGGAACTCCCGGTGACCCTCTCTTATACTCGCTCCGTTCTCGAGCAGACAGCGATGAAACCAGCCCTCGCTCTAGTCGGCATCACTTTGAGCCTTCTCTCCCTGGTCGGCCCCACCGCCCATGCTCCCACCTACACCACGTTGCTGATCCGGCTTCGACCAACTGTGACGGCGACCGAAGAGCACCGGCTATTCCAGCAGGTGGAGGCCGCGGTGATCGGCCAGATTCCGCAACTTGACCTGTGGTGCGTCTCGGTGCCGGCCGCCCAGTCCGGGGCCGCCTTGGCCGCGCTGAACCGCGACCCGGCCGTGGTCTACGCCGAGCTGGATGCTTCTGCCTGGGCCACGCTGTTGCCCAACGATCCTGGCTGGGGTCAACAGTGGGCGCTGCAAAAGATAAACGCTCCATTGGCCTGGGACATCACGGCGGGCAGACCTGACGTGGTCATCGCCGTGCTGGACAGTGGCGTAATCCTGAGCCATCCCGATCTGGCCAACCGGCTGTGGGCTAACCCTGGCGAAGTGCCGGACAACGGAGTGGATGACGACGGCAACGGTAAGACGGACGACTTCTGGGGCTGGCGCTTCTACCACAACTGGGATGGACAGACTCTTGTGCCAAGGGAGGACCATCGCGTTGCGGACGACAACGGGCATGGCACCCATGTGGCCGGGATAGCGGGGGCGGAGATCAACAACGGCCTGGGGATGGCCGGGATGGCCGGGGGCAGCCGGCTGATGACGGTCAAGGTGTTGGATCAATACGGCACCGGCTGGTACTCGGACATCGCCCGGGGCATCGTCTACGCGGTGGACAACGGGGCAGGGATCATCAACCTCAGCGTCGGAGGGGAGCCGCCGTCGGAGACGCTGCAGGATGCGGTGGACTACGCCCACGCCCACGGGGTGCTGGTGGTGGCCGCGGCCGGCAACGACGGCGGAGCAGTCCTGTATCCGGCCGCCTGCGAGCATGTGCTGGCCGTGGCGGCTACGGATCAGAGCGACGCCCCGGCCGGTTTCTCGAACCATGGCCCGCAGGTGGACGTGGCGGCCCCGGGAGTGGACATCTACAGCACTTGGCCGTGGAGGGGAGGGTACTTCACCAAATCGGGCACTTCGATGGCCGCCCCCCACGTCGCCGGCCTGGCGGCCCTGATCTGGAGCGCCCGCCCGGACCTTAGGAGCAGAGCAGGTGACCGGGATCATCACCGCTACAGCAGCGGACGTGAATGGTGGCACCTTCCCCGGCTGGGACGAGTACCTGGGCTGGGGACGGATCAAGGCCGGGGAGGCGCTTTCAGCGACGATGCGGGCAGGGAACCTGCACCTCGCCGCTTCGCGTGCACAGTTGCCGGTCGGAGAAACTGCCGTCATCACGGCAACAGCCCCCTTCACGGCCGGCACCTGGGTCACGTTCACGGCCAGTGGCGGGGCCGTCTCTCCCCAGGTGACCGCCCTGGCCGACGGCGTGGTAACGACCACGCTGATCGCTGGCGCGGCGGCCGGGGTGGCCGTCGTTACCGGGACGACGGGGATGCTGACTGGCACCCTGTTCCTGCGTGTTCTGCCGGGCCCAGTGGTCTCTGCCACCCTGGCCCCGGCGTCGTGGGAGGTAGCGCCGGGCTGGTCGGTGGCTGTGACTGTGACGGCCGCCGATGGCCTCGGCAACCCGCCCTTGGATGGCACCCCTATCAATTGGACAGCCAGCGGGGGGACGGTGGCTCCGGCTAGATCTTTGTTTGACGAGGGGATGGGCCGAGCCACCTTCACCGCCAGCCCCGTCTGCAGCGCGTCAGTGATCACGGCCAGCCTGGAAGGGGGTTTAGTCACGGCGATCACAATTGATGTATCCCCTCCCTCTCGGCACTACTATCTACCCTTGATCTTGCACGGTGAAGGCCATTAGGGTGGTGTCCCTGGTAGCCGATAAATGCCTACAATGTCGAGCGATGCCGGATGGGGTGCACTACCGGAGTGGTACCTGTTTATCACAGTAGATGATCAGATCCCCCAGCACGATGTAGTGGTGGATGTTGCCCTTGGCTGAGAGGGAGATCCACTGTACTTCGTCTAAATTCACCCATAGCTCCTCAGGCACTGAGTTGCCAGCCAGACACGGCATGTCCTCCGCATTGGGCTCTCGGGTGACTACTTCAACTACTTCAATCCAAACGGCGTCCACCTTTAAGCGACGGGAGAGATCGGCTCGGGCCATCTCTATGGGCGTGAGCGGTGAGTCGTCAGTATCAATCGGCGGCGGCTGATGCTTGGATGGAGGCGGTAGGGGGTGAGGCGTCCTGTCAGCGTCCATTTCCGGCGTCTGACTGGCGGGCACGGTCTCCGAGATTCCTGTTTGCGTTGGGAGAGGCGCGTGTATCGTCGTGGGTGTGCGGGGTGGGGAGGTGAAAGGTGCGGGCTTTGCTGGCCCTTCGCAGGCTATCAGCAGTACGACGACGAGTAGCAGCACTGGAAAGGAATTTCTCTTACACATTTCCTTACCCCTTTGGTTGGCGGGAATAACCGTTGGGTCAAATTGTGAGATTGTAGTGCAAAAGGCAATGGGTGCCAAACACGACCTGAAGCCGGACCTCCGCTGAGATTCGTACCGAGTACTGTCTATCTATTAGACGTTGAAACTGGCTTTTAGGTTCCTGTGTGGATAGTAGGAATATGGGGGCAAGAACAGCCGATATCCTCTTCACCTGGGCGGTCAGCGGAAGGAGGGTGGTTCCTGTGGGAGTTTCCGTTCCTCAAGGTGGTGCGCCAGGGCCCCTTTCACTTGCTCTCATTTGACAGAAATTGGGAGATGGTCTATAATAGAACTGTGCTGAGGGAGCAATGATGACCCTTGCTCCCTCGTTCTTGTTAAAGTGTAGGGACCATAAAGACGTGGAACAGGAGGAGTAAGCGGAGGGGCGCTTGGTAGAGAAGGGGGTCGCTGGCTGAAAGCCCCCGCAAGCGCCGCCGCCGAAGGTCGCCTGGGAGTTGGCTGGCTGAAAGTCGTTGACCACTAAGCCAGCTCGGGCCAGCCCGTTACAGCCGCAGAGTGTAACAACGGATTGCGAGAATTCAACGGAGCTTATGCGTACCATTGTCCGTTCATTCTGTCGTTCCTCCGTCCGCTGTAAGAGTCCGTTGTTGAATCAAGGTGATAGCGCGCGAGGCAACCCCTCTCGTCCTTGAGCTGAGAGGGGTTTTTCGTTGAGAGGTGAGCTGTGGCCTGGTGGGAGACCTACTTCAATGAGGACTACGTGCGGATGTATGGGTCCGCCCTGACGCCGGAACGCTCAGACCAGGAGACGGAGGGGGTGATAGCCCTTCTGGACCTCCCGCCCGGCGCTGCTATTCTGGACTTGTGCTGCGGGCAGGGACGCCATAGCGTGCGGCTGGCGCAGAGGGGATATCGCGTGTTTGGGCTCGACTACTCGGAGACGCTGCTGGCCGAGGCCCGGTGTATGGCCTCTGAAACGGGGGTCGAAGTGAAACTGGTGCGCGGCGACATGCGGGAGATCCCCTGGAGGGAACAATTCGACGCCGTGATCAACCTCTTCACAGCCTTTGGCTACTTCGCCGAGGAGTCGGAGAACCAGCACGTGCTCAACGGAGTATACAGGGCTCTCAAGCCAGGAGGTAAATTCCTAATTGAGATCGCACACCGCGACTGGCTGGTACAGGTATTCCAGGCCCGCGATTGGGCGGACATTGATGGCACGCTGGTGTGGGAGGAACGGGAGTTCGACCCCGTAGCTGGCACCAACACCAGCACCCGGTGGTGGCAGGCGGACGAAGCAGTGCGCTCCCACAGCCATACCGTGCGCATCTACACCGCCACCGAGCTGAGGGCCATGATCCGAGAGGCTGGGCTGGTGCCAGTGGCCTATTATGGCGGCCTCGATGGCAGCGACTTCCGCCGCAACAGCCGCCGATTGGTGATCCTGGCCCAACGCCAAGCAGGCTAACTTTCCTCGATCCTCAGCCCAATCCAAACCAAACGAGGAGCAAAGATATGAAGATCACCAATATCGAGGTTCTGACCTTCACCTACCGCTCCAGGGTCGTGCGGGATGCAGAAGGGCACGCCCATCCTGGCCCCGAACACGACGCGCTCCATAGCCTGACCCGGATCACCACCGACGAGGGAGTGGAGGGCTACTGCTTCGGCGGGAACGAGGCTATGGTTCAGGTGGCAAGGCCGTTGCTGATCGGAGAGAACCCCTTGGATCGGGAGAGGATATGGCAGACACTGCGCCGAAGGCAGCGGTTGGAGAAAGATGCCCTCGCCGATCACCACATTGCCGTCATTGACATGGCCCTCTGGGACCTGGCTGGCCATCTGACAGGGCTTCCGGTGTGCAAGCTGCTGGGGGGCTGCCGCGATAAGGTCCCGGCCTATGCCAGCACTATGTGTGGCGATGACATCCCCGGTGGGCTGGATTCCCCGCGGGCCTACGCCGACTTCGCCGAGGCTTGCCTCAAACAGGGCTACACCGCCTTCAAGCTGCACACCTGGATGGCCCCCCTGGGGCCGGATCCCAGAAGGGATGTGGCTGCCTGCCGGGCGGTGAGGGAGCGGGTGGGGCCTGACATGCGCCTCATGCTGGACTGCAGCCACGACTACAGCCGAGAGGAGGCGCTCCACATTGGCCGGGAGCTGGAGAAGCTGGACTTCTACTGGTTCGAAGAGCCCATGAACGAGCACGCTATCTCCTCCTACGTGTGGCTGGCGAAACAATTGGACATCCCCATCGTCGGCCCGGAGACGGCGGAGGGCAAGATGTACACTCGGGCGGAGTGGATACTGAGGGGAGCCTCGGACATCAGCCGCTATGATGTGCACCACGCCGGCATCACCCCCATGGTCAAGGCTGTGCACCTCTGCGAGTCCTTCGGGGTGCGCCTGGAGGTGCATGGCGGAGGCCCTGGCAACCTGCAGGTGTTGGGGGCCATGGGCATCCCCGGCGAATACTACGAGCGCGGACTTCTTCATCCCCTGCTCAACTATGAGGAGCGCACACCCTGGCTCAAGGAGATTATTGACCCCCTGGACGAGCAGGGATACGTGCACATTGCCCAGAAGCCGGGGTTGGGCATGGAGATCAACTGGGCCTTCATCGAGCGCTACAAGGTGTGCGATTGGTGTTGAGTGCGCCTGGGCAGGGCATCCCTGCCATTTGACAGCCAGGCCTCAAAGGTGTAAGATGAGTGCCACTATAGTGGCACTCTCAGAAGGGGGGCGAAGATGTCAACGGTGAAGCTGACTGTGCGCTTGCCGGAAGCACTCCATCGAGTGCTGCGGCAGAAAGCGGAGGATGGGGATCGGTCACTAAATGCGACGCTCGTTGATTTCCTGTGGCGAGGGCTGGATAGTGAGAAGGCAGACTACGAGGAGTCCGAGCGAGCGCGTGTGGAGCGAGTGCTGCGTGAGAGCGGGCTGCTTGCAGAGTTGGGACCCTATTGGGACAAGTACATTGAGGCGGCTAAAGGTGTCACAATAGAAGAGGTCCGTGAGATGTGGAGGGGTCAACGTCCCCTGTCCGAGGACATCATCGCTGACCGAGGGGAGCGCTGATGGTTGCATTCTGAAAGGGGAAAACATGGAAAGTGTAAAGCTGACCGTGCGCCTGCCAAAGCTCCTGCACGAAACCCTGCGTCGTCAGGCAAAACGGCGGAATTGTTCGCTGAACAAGACAATCGTGGACATGTTGTGGCGAGGGGTGGATAGCCAGCAGGAAGTTTACAGCCTCTCACAACGTGAACAACTGTTAGCTGCTATTCGGGAGGCGGAGCTGCATATTACGGAGTTGGATTGGCTTAACAAGTACGTAGAGGCGGCTCCCGATGTGACCATAGAGGAGATCCGTGAGATGTGGAAGGATCAGCGACCTCTGTCCAAGGATATCATCGCTGACCGAGGGAAGTGATAGTGGCCGTCTACTACTTCGACACCAGTGCGTTGGTCAAGTACTATATCCCTGAGGTAGGGAGTTCCTGGGTAATGGAGCTGGTGGACGCCTTGGGTGACCAGGATGCCTGGGCACATGAGATGACAATGACCGCGTTGGTGCTTGTGGAAGTGGCAGCAGCACTGGCCAGGCGATGTCGCACAGGTGATATCTCTACAGAGGAGCGGACTCGGACCTTGGCTCAGTTCTCCCGGGACTATCCTGGTCGCTACACCGTGGTGGAGGTGCAACGAGAAACAATAGAACTGGCGATGGATCTTACGCAGCGACATCCGCTACGAGCCTACGATGCCGTCCATCTGGCCACTGCTCTGCAGATTGATCAGGCCCTGCGAGTTGTCAATGGGGCGGGGATGATCTTCGTCTCCGCCGACGGCCAACTCTGTCGCGCAGCCGGGGCCGAAGGGCTGAAAGCCGAGAATCCCAACAACCATGCAACCCAGGAGGAGATAAGGGGGATCTTTTGATGGCTGAGAAAACTATGCCCAAAACCTACGACCCAAAAAGCACCGAACAGCGTCTCTACGAGTGGTGGGAGGCTAAGGGCTACTTCCGGCCTGAGACCCAGTTGGAGTTGGGATTAGCGGATCCCAGGGATAAGCCTTTTATCATCTCCATGCCGCCCTCTAACGTCACCGGCGAACTGCACCTTGGCCATGCTATGGTGATGGCCGTCGAGGATGTGATGATCCGCTGGCATCGCATGAGGGGCGAGCCCACGCTGTGGCTGCCAGGCAACGATCACGCCTCCATCGGCACCCACAACGTGATCGAAAGGGCGCTGGCCCAACGCACCTGCGACGACCTCCTGGCCGAGATCGGCTATCCCCTGCCCGACGATGATCGGCCTCTGACCCGCTGGGACCTGGGGCGAGAGTGGTTCCTCAAGCTGGGCTGGACCTGGAAGGAACGGTATGGCCATGCCATCAACCGGCAGATACGTCGCCTGGGGGGGGCCTGCGATTGGCAGCGCGAGCGCTTCACCATGGATAAGGGACTGTCGCGGGCGGTGCGGGAGAGCTTCGTCCAGCTCTACGAGAAAGGGCTGATCTACCGGGGCACTTATCTGGTCAACTGGTGCCCCCGCTGCACCTCGGCCATCTCTGATCTGGAGGTAATCCATTGGGAAGAGAAGACCCACCTGTGGTATGTGCGCTACCCGCTGGTCAATGACGATTGGGCCGGGCCAGGAGCTGAGTGGGGGGCAGGCCAATGGGCCCAGGGAGTGACAGAGTGGATCGAGGTGGCCACCACCCGACCGGAGACCATTCTGGGCGACATGGCTGTAGCGGTCAATCCCTCCGATGGGCGGCATAAGGAGCTGGTGAGCCGTATGACAGTCCTACCCGTCATCGGACGGCGCATCCCTATTATTGCTGACGGGGCAGTGGACCCCTCCTTTGGCACCGGCGCAGTGAAGGTCACCCCAGCCCACGATCCCAACGACTACGAGATCGGCCAGCGGCATGGGCTGGAGCAGGTTGACGTCATGACGGATAGGGCCACCATGAATGAGAAAGCCGGGCCCTACCAGGGTCAGGATCGGTACCAGTGCCAGGAAAGCCTGGTGGCCGATCTCCGCCGGGAGGGATTGCTGGTCAAAATCGAGGATTACACTCACTCGGTGGGACATTGCCAGCGCTGCGACACCGTGGTAGAGCCTCGTATCTCGACTCAGTGGTTCGTCAAGATCAAACCGCTGGCCCAGCCAGCCATCGAGGCCGTCCGTGAGGGCCGCATCCAGTTCATCCCCGAGCGCTTTGCCAGGGTGTACTTCAACTGGATGGAGAACATCCACGATTGGTGCATCTCGCGTCAGTTGTATTGGGGCCACCGCATCCCGGTGTGGTATTGTGATGACTGTGGCGAATTGACTGTGGCCCGCGTGGACCCCACGGAGTGCACGGCCTGCGGCAGTCGGAACATCCGTCAGGACCCCGACATCCTGGATACCTGGTACTCCTCGGCGCTGTGGCCCTTCTCCACCCTGGGATGGCCCGACGATACAGAGGACCTTCGCTATTTCTACCCCACTACGGTGATGGAGACGGGCTACGACATCATCTTCTTCTGGGTGGCGCGGATGATCATGATGGGGCTGGAGTGCGTCGGGGACATCCCCTTCCGCTACGTGTACCTGCACGGCATGGTGCGCGACGAGCAGGGGCGGAAGATGAGCCGCTCCTGGGGCAATGTAATCGATCCCCTGGAAGTTGTCGAGCGGTACGGCTCCGATGCCCTGCGCTTCACCTTGATGACCGCTAGCACACCGGGCAATGACACCCGACTGAGTTTGCGGAAGGTTGAGGCCGCCCGCAATTTCGCCAACAAGATATGGAATGCGGCGCGATTCGTGATAGGTAACGTGTCAACGGGCTATGAGTCAACGAGTGGACTTGCTGACTCGTTGACTCATAGCCCCAGTGACTTAACCCTGCCCGATCGCTGGATTCTTTCTCGCCACAACCAACTCGTGGCCAATGTCAATCGCCTTATGGAGGCCTATCAGTTCGGCGAGGCTGGGCGACAGATCTATGAGTTCCTGTGGGGCGAGTTCTGCGACTGGTACATCGAGATCAGCAAACTTCGGATCTATGGAGAGGATGAGGAGGCCAGAGATGTGGCGTGTCGCGTGCTGGCATACGTGCTGGAGCGAACGTTGCGGCTGCTGCATCCCTTCATGCCCTTTGTGACGGAGGAGATATGGCAGAACCTGACGAATGGCGAATGGCGAATGGCGAATGGGCGGACCATTGACAGCATTATGCTCGCGGCGTGGCCGGGGCCGGAGGGAGAATGGGATGTGGAGGCCGAGGCAGGCATGGAAGTAATCATGGAGCTGACAGGGGCTATCCGCAACGCCCGCGCTGAGTATGGGGTGGATCCAGGGCGACGTATCGCCGCCACCATCGCCGGAGGGGCGCGAAGTGATCTGCTGTTCGATCAGCGGGAGGTGCTGGTGAGCTTGGCCCGACTGGACCAAGAGCGGCTGACCATCGTTCCGGTGTTGGCCGAACAGCCCCGGCAGGCGCTGGCACTCATGGTCGGCGGCGTGGAATGCTACCTGCCCCTGGCAGGAATCGTAGACCTGGAGGCCGAGCGGAAGAGGCTGGCCCGGGAGTTGGAGGAGGTAGCCGACCTCATCTCGCGCGCGGAGCGGCTCCTGGCCAACGAGGACTTCGTGACCAAAGCACCGGCTCACGTGGTGGAGCGGGAGCGGGAGAAGTTGGCCCAGAACAAGGCGCGGGAGGCCAAGGTTCAGGCCCGGCTGGACAGCCTGGGTCAAGGGCGCGGGAGAGGCAACTAGTAACGAGTGCATGAGGCAACGAGGAGGCTGAACCCCTGTTGACTCGGTGCCCTGTTGACTCGTTACCCCCTTTAGGACTGGTCTTTGCCAACGGGGTTGGACATGCTATAATAGGCTTCGAGCTGGAGGTCATGTTGAGGAGAAGCGATGGTGCGTGTTGACGGTCGGGCTGCAGATGACCTGCGGCCCGTGGTGATGACCGCCGGGTACACGGAATACGCGGAGGGCTCGGTGCTCATCGAAATGGGGCATACGCGTGTGCTCTGCAATGCCACAGTGGAGGATCAGGTCCCCCGCTGGCTCTACGGCCAGAACCAGGGCTGGGTGACAGCGGAATATGCCCTCTTGCCGCGCGCTACGCGGGAACGGACCCCCCGTGAGACGGGTGGATTGAGGGGACGCACTCAGGAGATCCGTCGTCTGATCGGCCGGAGCCTCCGCGCGGCTGTGGACCTCACCAAACTGGGCGAGCGAACCATCATTGTGGATTGTGACGTGATCCAGGCCGATGGCGGAACCCGCACCGCCTCCATCACCGGAGGCTATGTGGCCTTGGCGCTGTCCCTCCGCAAACTCATCGCCGCCAATGAGGTGTCGCGGCACATCCTGCGCACACCCGTGGCCGCGGTCAGCGTGGGCCTCCTCGACGGCCAACTCCTGCTCGACCTGTGCTATGCCGAGGACATGGTGGCCGATGTGGACTTGAATGTGGTCATGACCCCTCGAGGCGAATACGTGGAGGTGCAGGGCACAGCCGAGGGGGAGCCCTTCGACAGAGCCATGCTGGGCCAGCTCCTTGATCTGGCGGAGAAAGGAATCAGGGAGCTGTTTGTCTTGCAGCGTAAGGTATTGCGGGAGTAGAGGGTCTGGAGAGGAGCGTATCTATGCAGGGGGTGATCCTGGCAGCGGGCAAGGGATCGCGGCTGCACCCCATCACCACCAAGCGATCCAAGGCCATGTTGCCCATCCTGGGAAGGCCCATCGTGGAACGGGTGTTGGAGGGCATCCACGAGGGCGGAGTGCGCGATTTCATCCTGGTGGTCAGCCGTGACGACAAAGAGATCCGTCGCTACTTCGAGGAGGAGTGCCAACTGGATGTGGATATCCGCTTCGTCATCCAAGAGGAGCGGCTGGGCATGGCCAATGCCCTGGTCTGTGCAGCGCCCTTCATCCACGAGGACTTCGTCCTCTCCTCCTGCGACAACCTGGTGGCCCCCAGACATGTGGGCGACCTCATCCGCGCCTGGCAGGTTGACGGGCCCTTGGAAGGCCTCATCAGCCTGCGGCGTGTGGATCGCTCCGAGGTCTCAAAGGTGGGCATTGTGGTTCTGGAGGGCAACCAGGTTGTGCGTATTGTAGAGAAACCGCAGCCGGAGGAGGCTCCCTCTAACATCGCCTCTTTGCCCCTTTACATTTTCACCCCTCGCATCCTGGAGTACCTGCCGGAGGTGGCCCTATCGCCGAGGGGCGAGTATGAGCTGCAGGACGCCATCCAGATGCTCATTGACCACCGCTATGAGGTACATGGCCTGTTCACCGAGGGCCGACTGACCCTCACCGGCCCGGAGGATCTGCTGGTCATCAACCGCCATTACCTGGTGGAGGGCCACGACCGACCGCAGCTTGCGCCCTTCACCGTCGGCCCCAACACCCACCTCATCACCCCCCTGCGCATTGAGGAGGGGACCATCATAGGCAGCGATTGCGTCATCGGCCCCCGGGTTTACATCGAACGTGACTGCCGGATCGGGAACGGGGTTACCATCAAGGATGCAGTGCTGCTGCGTGGTTCCGCCGTCGAGGATCACGCCATGATCATCGCTGAGGTGGTTTCATAGGAGGACAGGATGATCACTCGAGAAGACGCCTGGAACCTGCTGTGCGAGTTCACACAAAGCGAGAGCTTGCGCAAGCACGCGCTGGCTGTGGAAGCCGCTATGCGGGCCTACGCTCGAGAGTTCGGCGGTGACGAGGAGCTGTGGGGCATCGTGGGGCTGATCCACGACTTCGACTACGAACAGCACCCCACGCCTGAGGCGCACCCCCTCGTCGGCGCGCGCATCCTGGAGGAGCGGCGCTGGCCGCAGGTGATCGTGCGGGCGATGAAATCCCACGCCCGGTATCTGGATGTCCCCCGCGAGAGCAAGATGGAGCAGGCCCTCTTCGCCGTGGACGAGCTCACCGGCCTCATCGTAGCCGTGGCACTGGTCCGGCCTTCCAAGGACATCCGCGATGTGAAGCTCAGCTCGGTGAGGAAAAAGTGGAAGCACAAACGGTTCGCCGCTGGCGTGAACCGTCAGGACATTGAGGAGGGCGCGGCAGAGCTGGGCATTCCACTGAGGGAGCACATCGCCACGGTGCTGGAGGCCATGCAGTCTATTGCCGAGGAACTGGGCCTGGCGGCAAGCCCGGCGTAGGGAGACAGCATGTTGCATGAGGAAGGGGCCGAGACTGGGGCGCGCCGTTGCCCAGCGTGCGGGGCGATTGTCGCACGACGGGCACAGAGCTGCTTCATGTGCGGAGCCTCCCTGAGGAGGCGGTGGTTTTCCCCTTTTCACATCCGATGGCCGCGCTTTCAGTGGCCCCAGTTCTTTGGCCGAGCCGAGGGCCGCAGGTGTCCGGTGTGTGGAGCGCGAGTGGGCCTGACGGCCCGCGAGTGTCTGATGTGCGGGGCGGAGCTGAGGCTGCGCAGAGGGGATCTACGCTCCCTCCTGTTGGCATTGCTCCCCGATTTTCTGCTGTTTGTCCTGGTGCTCGGCATCGTGGCCTTCGGCTGGTGGTGGCATCCCTGGCAGGCGAGGTCTTCCACTTACCCTGTTTTGCCGACAGCTACGATTCTCACCATCCCTACTCTCACCGCCACACCATTGCCCACTGCCACTCCCACTCCGACGGCCACAGCCACACCCACATCTGCTGCCACTCCTATGGCCACCGCCACGCCATCCGCAATGCCGACGGCGACTCAGCCTCCGCCCACCTCCACCCCCTCTCCCACATCTACATTTACTCCCTCACCGCCACCGACCGCCAGCCCCATCCCAGTTCGAGTACATGTGGTCGCCCGAGGGGACACACTCAGTGGAATTGCCCTTCAGTACGGGCTCGATGTAGAGGCTCTGACGCGGGCCAACCCGGGCATCGATTCCCAGCGCTTACAGATTGGGCAGGAGCTCCTGATCCCCGTCCCTGGTGTGGGAGGAGAGGCGGTGCTTCCCTCTGAATCTCGGGTCGTCACCCATACCGTGCAAGAGGGGGAGACGCTGTTGGGCATCGCGGCCGAGTATGGCGTCGCCCTCAACGACATCTACGCCCTGAATGCAGGGGTCAGCCCTCAGTTCCTGCAGGTGGGGCAGGTGCTCCGCATCGAGCTGGGGCCGCCCACCCCCACGCCCACCTCAACACCCTTACCCTCTGCGACCCCCCTTCCCTATCCCGCTCCCGTGCTCCTGGGTCCGGCGGAGGGGGAGGAGTTCCAAGGCTCTGAGGCCCACATCCTCCTGCAGTGGACATCGGTGGGCATCCTGCAAGAGGGTGAATGGTACCAGGTGCGGCTATTTCGTGGGGAGGAAGAGACAGGAACCTGGCGGAGTAAGGCGCAGGGTTGGCGGCTGCCCCCCGAGATGTATCCCGGCCCAGGCGATTCGCCCCTCTTCCGATGGGATGTCATTGTTAAACGCGCCGATGGTACACCCCAGGGAGAGCCCGTCAGCCCTCCCAGTGCCCCTCGCAGCTTCTTCTGGCGCTAAAAAGTAGACCCCCGGCTTCTCCAAGAAGCCGGGGGTCTGAGCTATCCCATCACTCGCTGGGTTTCGGCGTCGGGGTGGGCTGCACCGATTGAAGCCAAGCGCTAAACTCTGGGTCCTCGGCGATCTCCTCGCTCAGCACCAGGTTGCGCCCCTTATAGCTCACGATGCGTCCCCGCTGATCCAGCTCCAGGTCAATGATCCCCAGCCATTCCCCCCTCTTGCCGGCCTGCACGATCACCGTGCCTGTTACTTCATCTTGGAGGGGCTTTTGCAGGTTCTCACCTGAACGCCCTCCGACGATGAGGTCAATCCCTCTCACCTGCTGGGCCAGCTTCTGGTCCATCTCCAGCCCCAAATAGGATAGCGCGATGATGACCTCTGCTTGATCCTTGATCAAGGCCACCTGCTGGCGCGCGCTCTCGATGGGGTCGAGCGCGCCCACCTCACCCTCCTCCAACTGATGGATGTCGGTGGCCTCCAGTGCGGTCACGCCGATGATGGCCACTTGATGGCTGTCCAGTTGAAGAAGGGTGTAGGGCTGAACCAGCAGTGGTCCGCCCTCCCCTCGGGTGAGATTGACTGAGAGGAAGGGAAAATCGGCCTGGGGCATGATCTTGAGCAGTGCCTTGGATCCCAGCCGCAGCTCACCCTGCCCCACGGTCAGGGCATCGTAGCCCATACGGTTCATGGCCCCGACCATCAACTGGGCTTTGGATTCGTAGTCCCGCTCCCAGCCGCCCAGGATGGAGCTGCCGGCGTCCAGCAGCAGCACGTGGTCGTGGGCCTGGCGCTCAGTTTTGATCGCGGTGGCTCGACGAGCCAGCCCTCCCTTGGGGTGCAGTCAGCCGCAGGGTTCGACGTAGCCGCGCACATCGTTGGTATGCAGGACCGTCAGTTTCCAGGTGGGCTGCAAGCTGCTGAGGCGCAGTTGTCCATTTAGGGCCAGCACGCCCATAGCGCCGATCAGCAGGATCGCCAACCCCAGTAGTCCGGCCTGCAACCAGACGGAAAATCGTCCCATTTTGACTTCTCCTACAGTTATTTGTCTATCACACGGTGTAGCAGTTGGCAGTGGTATGAACTGAAACTATGCTGCTACGGACGCCAATTCGCGAACGTGCAGCACTTCGCTACTGCCAATTGGTCGGATATCCGCTCGGCTCAGCGTGAGCAGCGCAATCGTTCTGCCTTCAGCGGTCACAAACTCGACCTCAAATGTCGCGTCATCTCTGTAGCAATGCACCGCTGCTCCTATGTCGCCTTTCTCCAGGCCATGTTCTTCGATCCCGTGCGTGAGGACGACCGTATCTAACTCACGAATCACGTTGCGCCTCCCTATCACTTGCTCACACTGGATACGCGGTCACCAAGCGTGGGCGATCTTGACCGACATCAATGATCCAGACCGTTCGCATCCGCACGAGGCTTCCAGCCGGTGTTTGGAATGACCCTTCGATGACATATTTCGTGTCATACGCCGATGATATGACATCTTTGACGTCTTCGGAATGGGCAATGGCTATCAAGCGTTGCTCCAGCATGTCCACATTTCTTTCATCGAAGCCGAGGGCACAAAAGAATCTGGCCTTCCACCTGCCGACCGGGTGTGTCTTCGACAGCAGATAGTCATTCAATTTGTGCGACGGAGTATAGGCGTTTTCCCGATTCGGGAGTTTCATGCCCGATTCCCGCTATGCGGATCATGCAGTGGAGCATAACTCGTCTGTGTGTAATTGAGTATAGCGATCAGGCGCACAAAAGTCAAACGCTGGACAGAGGGCTGTAGGACGTGTATAATAGCATCAAGCGGGTGTTCCATTGATCTCTGCGCCCCGGAGGAGTGAGCTGTCATGTCCAGTTTTCAACCGCCACTGCGAGCGTCTTTCACTTGTCACCCTTTAGGCTGTCTGCGCGAAAACCTCAAAAGCAGAAAAGCCGCATGATTCACTGCAAGGGCAATTTCCTACTGCCGCTCGGCGTGTTGGCGTTGCTACTGGGCCCCTTGGGCCTCTTTCGGGCGTGGGCCGTGGAGCCGGTGGGCAATGCGGGCGCCACAAGCGGCACCCGAATCCAGTTGCCTGCCGTTAATAGCGAGAACGGCTGGGAGACCTGGGTCCAGGTACAGAACCTGGGTGTGACGAACACCGGGGCGATAGCGTTCTTCTGGGGAGCCTATTCGGGGCTATGCCCCGGCAATGACCCTGGGCCTATTGACTACGCCTGCTCCGACGTCGCCAAGAATGGCATCTGGACCCTGAAGAGCCAGTTTCCGATCACCGTGGAGGCTAAATCGGCCATCGTCTACTCGGTAGACGCAGGCCATTTCGCTGATGCTTGCACTGCAGCCAGCGGTGCCGTGGGTAGCACCACAGCGTGGAGGCAATGGGAGGCCGATTACCCTGAGGCGCACCCAGGCGAAGACCTAGCCGTTGCGGTGAACCGCTATGGGCCCAATGACTACGACACCTTTGTCTCCAGCACCTATGCTGGGATCTCCGAGGAGATGGAGGGCGAGGGTGATCCATACGAATACTATGCGCCCTACGTTAAGAAGGGCTACAACGGACTGGACACGGAGCTGACTATCCAGAACTCGGGCCAACTGTGTACCTCGGTATGGATAGACTACATGGATCAAGGAAACTGTGATATCCTATATAAACAGCATATCGAGCAGTTGGCGCCAGGTGAGGCCGTACGGGTGAGGGTGCCGTGTGATGTAGGTCAGATTCCATGTGGGTGGCTGGGATCGGCCCACATCTCGGCCGAGCAGCCCCTGGGCATCATCGTTGACGAGACGAGCTTCGACGAACCTTGCGGCAGCGTGGATCAGGGTATTCTCCTGACCCACGCCGGTGTGCCGGCCGACGTCGCCGGTTCGCTGGTCAACTATGCGCCCCTGATCTTTCGAGAGTATCAAGGTTGGGAGACCAACATCACGGTGCAGAACTTGACTTTAACATCGTCGCCCACCTGGGTGAAGGTCGACTTCCTGGACAACTCCGGGAACATCATCACCACGGTGGAGGACTGGGTCTGCCAGAATGGGTCCAAGAGGTTCACCCTGCTCGCCGCCTGCGATCTCGCTGGGCACCACGTGGGGGCGGTGCGGGTGGAGTCGCAGGACAGGGATACCGTTAGCGCGCAAAATATTCAGTCCGTGGTGAGCCTGGTCAAGTACAGCGGTGATACGCCGGTGGAGGCGATGACGTACAACGCCTTTCCATCCCAGTGGGTCACCGATGTGGGCGTTTTGGCCATGCCCAGCGTGGCCAAGGCCGCGCAGGGGTGGACCTCTGAGATCGCCATCCAGAACGTCAATCCCAATCCTGGCGACACCGACTTCGCCATCTTCATCTCCGACGAGAACGGTCTACTGGAGGACTACGTCGTGTGCGGCAAGTTGAACGAGAAGCAGGTGGTGTACATCAACTTCGATAAGTGGTCAGATATCCCCTCCGACTTCGTAGGTTCACTGGTCATCTCCGCCACATACACTACCCAGGACGGTGGCTTCGCCTTGGCCGCCGTTGGGGTGGAACGGATAAGCACCACGCTCGGTACGGACATACCTGGCGATGAGATAGGTGGCTCCCGAGGCTTCCCCATATTCGAGACTGGATTGGTCACGGAATGTCTTAGTTTTGACACCGACATGGACGGCGTTCCCGATGACCAAGACAACTGCCGAACGGTTGCCAACCTCGATCAGGAAGATGCCGATGGCGATGAAGTCGGTGATGCCTGCGACAACTGCCGAACGGTTGCCAACCTCGACCAGACAGACACCGATGGCGACGGCTTGGGTGACGCCTGCGACCCCAACCCCAACCAGGTAGAAGGTGACGGCGACGGGGTAAGTGATCCCTGCGACAACTGCCCAACGGTTGCCAACCCCGGCCAGCAAGATGCCGACGGCGACGGGGTGGGCGATGCCTGCGACAACACCATCATCGTGGAGAAGCAGACCAACCCGGACGGGGCCGCCGGCAACTTCACTTTCAGCGGGGACGCTGCCGGCACCATCTCCGACGACGAACAGATTGTGGTGGCCAACCTGGCGCCCGGCACTTACACTGCCACCGAGGCCGACCCCACGCCGGCGTTCGACCTGACCGCCATCACCTGTGATGATGGCAACAGCACCGGCAATGTGGGGACACGGACGGCGAGCTTTGATCTCGATCCCGGCGAGACGGTGACTTGCACCTTCACCAACACCCAGCGGGGCAGCATCATCGTCGAAAAGCAGACCGACCCTGACGGAGCCGCCGGCAACTTCACCTTCAGCGGGGACGCTGCCGGCACCATCTCCGACGACGAACAGATTGTGGTGGCCAACCTGGCGCCCGGCACTTACACTGCCACCGAGGCCGACCCCACGCCGGCCTTCGACCTGACCGTCATCACCTGTGATGATGGCAACAGCACCGGCAATGTGGGGACACGGACGGCGACCTTCAGCCTGGAGGCTGGCGAGACGGTCAAATGCACCTTCACCAACACCCAGCGGGGCAGCATCACCATCATCAAGGACGCCGTCCCCGATGACCCTCAGGACTTCGACTTCACCGGCGACCTGGGCGACTTCTCCCTGGATGATGCCCTCCCAGATGACACTGACGGCATCACCGACACGATCACCTTCGCCAACCTTGTCTCCGCCACCTACAACGTCACCGAGACCGTGCCCTTCGGCTGGGACATCACCACCATCGTCTGCTACGACGGCTCCCCCACCCAAGTCCCCACTGGCACTGCCTCCATTGACCTCGCCCCTGGTGAGACCGTTACCTGCACCTTCACCAACACCAAGAGGGGCACCATCAACATCGAGAAGGAGACCGTCCCGGGCGGTGGTGCGGGCTTCAGTTTCACGGAAGATATCGAGTCCACCGGCTTCACCCTGGACCACGGTGGGACGAAGACCTTCACCGATGTCGAACCAGCTACCTACACCGTCACTGAGACGGTGCCCGCTGGCTGGAACCTCGCTGTCATCGGGTGCGTCGATCCGGACGGCGGCACTACAACCAACTTGGGCGCTGCCACCACGGCCATTGACCTCGACCCCGGCGAGCACATCACCTGCACCTTCACCAACACCCTTCCGGTCTCCGTGACAACGGCAACTGGAAACGGCGCCGCCACATTTGAATCAGACAAAGGCGTCATTGAAGACCTTGCCGCCGTAGCTGAAGGGACGCTTACCTGCGCTGAGGCGGATAAGCCAAACCGCGACTTCACACATGGGTTCTTCGAGTTCAACATCACGGGTTTGACACCCTGCGCAAGCGAGACGGTAGTGGTAACGATAACGCTGCCCTCAGCCGTTCCTGTAGGTACCGAATACTGGAAGTGTCACCTGCCCGAGGGATGGATTCGGATACCGATGGGTAGTGACGATGGAGACAACGTGATCACCATCACACTGGTTGATGGCGGGCTGGGGGACGATGACGGGGCCTGCAATGGGGTAATTGACGATCAAGGAGGCCCTGGGGCGCCGCAGCGAGAGCCCATTGGCGGCTACATCGTGCCGGTGAACAAGCTGGGGCTGTTGGCACCGTGGCTGGGGCTGGTGGGGCTGGCTTCGCTTGCCGCTCTCAAGGTTGCGCTGGTCAGGAGGCGCAGGGGCTAGGAATCCATGTCCGCAATAGATCGTAGGACAGAAGGTTCTGGCGGGTACTCCGTCAGAACCTTCTGGTTTTGAGTGCTAGCACACTGGGCTGGACAAGAGCGACTGGGACATAGTTTTGGGCGTGCGAGAGTCAAACGCTGGACAAAGGGCTGTAGGAGGTGTATAATGGCTGATAGCTATTGGCTGGCAGCGGATGGAGGAGCGGCCTGTCATGCCCAACTTTCAACTGGTGACCGATCTCAAACCCACTGGCGACCAGCCCCAGGCTATCGAGAAGCTGGTGGCCGGGCTGCGCGAGGGGTGTGGGCGTCAGACATTGCTGGGGGCAACAGGAACGGGCAAGACCAACGTCATGGCCTGGGTCATCGAGCAGGTGCAGCGCTCCACGCTGGTTATGGCCCACAACAAGACCCTGGCCGCCCAGCTCTACTCCGAGTTCCGGGAGCTCTTCCCCCATAACGCGGTGGAGTACTTCGTCTCCTACTACGACTACTACCAGCCGGAGGCCTACGTCCCCCAGTTCGACCTCTACATCGAGAAGGATGCCTCTATCAACGATGAGATTGATCGGCTGCGGCTGGCGGCCACCTCGTCCTTGTTCAGCCGCCGGGACGTGATCATCGTAGCCTCGGTGAGCTGCATCTACGGCATCGGCGACCCGGAGGAGTACGGGCGGGTGGTGCTCCACCTGCGGCGCGGAGAGCAGCGCAACCGCAACAAGGTGCTGCGCCACCTGGTGGATATCTACTACGAGCGCAATGACTTCGACCTGGGGAGGAGCAAGTTCCGCGTGCGGGGTGACACGCTGGAGGTGTTCCCCGCCTACGGTGAGCTCGCCTACCGGCTGGAGTTCTGGGGCGACGAGATCGAGCGCATCACGGAGATCAACCCCCTGACCGGTGAGGTGCTCCAGGAGCTGGAGACCCTTGACATCTTCCCCGCCAAGCACTTCATCACCCCCGAGGACAAGCTGCGGTTGGCCCGGCGGGACATTGAGGCCGAGCTCGAAGGGCGACTCAAGGAGCTGCAGGGGCAGGGGAAGCTGCTGGAGGCGCAGCGATTGGAGCAGCGCACCCGCTACGACCTGGAGATGCTGCGGGAGATCGGCTACTGCCCCGGCATTGAGAACTACTCTCGCCACGTTTCCCAGCGGCCGCCGGGCAGCCCCCCCTGGACGTTGATAGACTATTTCCCCGAGGACTTCTTGGTCTTCATTGATGAGTCGCATATGACCGTACCCCAGATCGCGGGGATGTACCGCGGCGACCGCTCGCGCAAGGAGACGTTGGTGGAGTACGGCTTCCGGCTCCCCTCAGCGCTGGACAACCGCCCCCTCAGCTTCCACGAGTTCGAACAGCGTATCAATCAGGTCATCTACACCTCGGCCACGCCGGGGCCCTACGAGCTGGAGCACTCAACCCAGGTGGTGGAGCAGATCATCCGACCGACGGGCCTGGTGGACCCGGAGGTGATCGTCAAACCGACCAGGGGGCAGATTGAGGACCTGCTGGGCGAGATCAACCGGCGGGTGGAGCAGGGGGAGCGGGTGCTGGTCACCACCCTCACCAAGCGCATGGCCGAGGACCTGGCCGACTACCTGATGGAGCTGGGAGTGAAGGTCCACTACCTGCATTCCGAGATCCAGACCATCGAGCGGGTGGAGATCCTCCGAGACCTTCGTTTGGGAGTCTACGATGTTGTCGTGGGCATAAACCTGCTGCGCGAGGGGCTGGACCTGCCGGAGGTCTCGCTGGTGGCCATCCTCGACGCCGATAAGGAGGGGTTCCTGCGCTCGGACACGGCGCTGATCCAGACGATGGGCCGGGCGGCGCGGCACGTGCATGGCCAGGTGATCATGTACGCCGATGGGATCACCGGCTCCATGCAGCGGGCCATCGAGGAGACCAATCGGCGGCGCCAGAAGCAGGCTGCTTACAACCTGGAACACGGGATCGAGCCCCGCTCCATCGTCAAAGGCATCCGCGACCTCACCGACCGAGTGAAGGCCGTCGCCGAGGAGCGGGCGGCCTACGGGGTCGCAGGTGAGATGCCGGCGCACGAGATAGAGCGGCTGATCAAGGACCTGCAGAAGCAGATGAAGGCTGCGGCGGCGGAACTGGAGTTCGAGAAGGCGGCCCTGCTGCGCGACCAGATTTTCGAGCTGCGGGACATTCTGCGAGCGCGCGACACCCGTCCCGAATGGGAGAAGATCCGCGATGAGGGGAACAGATGGAGGCGAGGTTGATGTGATTCTGGCGAGAGGGTAGGTAAGATGAGTGACTTGCTGAAGGAACTATGTGCGCGACTGGTGTGCGCTGACCCCGATATTCGCGATGTCATCCAGTTTGGCTCTTCCATCTACGCTCCAGAGCAGGCCCGTGATGTAGACCTGTTGGTCACGACGCTGTCTAGGAAGGAGCTAGACATCTACTGGGACGCCCTCGACGATGCGCCCTTGAATGTGGATATCGTCATTCGCGAGCCTGGCGACCACATCGGGGACTGGATCGCCTGGGGGGTCTGCGCCACGGGGCGAGTCCTCTACGGCGATGGTGAAACCATGAAGGAGGCGAAAAGAGACATGCCTGTTCCAATCTATGACGAAGCGCGCGAACGTGTTCTTGTCGGGGATGGCTTTCTCAAAGATGCAGCCGCCGCTCCCACTGAGATCCGTCGGGACATCCTCCAGCGCGCGGCCTTCAACGCCCTCTTTGACGCAGCACGGAGTGCCACTATGACCTACCTCAACACGGAGCAGACCCGCTGGGGAGAGCTGCGCCGGGGGTTGCCTCAGCGCTATGCCGAAGCCTTCCGACGCTTCATTGATATCCTGCATGTGCGCTATTTCTACGATGGAGAGTACCCCCGCGAAGATGTGGAAGACGAGTATCGCCGCTGGCGCGACGAGGTGAGCCGCTTCATCGAGGCCCTGGCTGCAGAGGGGGACGCGGAGATAGCTGATGGCTGAGCTATCTTGACGGAGTACCGCGGCCAGCGCGTGGAGTTGTAAAGAAATCGGGATAGGGGGACGGCCTAACCGCCCCCCTCCCACACCACCGGACACGCGGGTCCGCATCCGGCGGTTCGGTTAAGTGTGACGAAGTTGATAGTTCCCTTCGTGTTGAGTCATTTCTTGCTCCATTTGACCCGGTGACGGCCTTCGCCCCTGACGCTTACCTCACGCCTTCAGCACTACTTCCACGCCTGGTCCGGTCTTGCCGGATTTCGGTTGCCCAACCGTCACCCTTCGCCTTTCCACTCAACTCCTTAACCGTTCGGCCCTTCGCCCTGTAGTCAAGTTTCCCTGACCGCCCTGGGTGGTCGTTACTCCACCAACTAATATGGCCCCTGCTGACCTCTGCCCTCCCCGCAGGAAAGACAGGTCTCCCCGGATAAGGTGCGATAGCTTTCCCCTGACCCTCGCTGCGTTTACGCAGGGCTGCTTTGGTCCTCTTGGGGCTTTACTGTCTGTTGCCAGCTCACCCAACGCCCCACGCCTCCTTACGCAGTTCTTGTCCATCAAGTCCAGGGTTTGCTCTCCGGCTTCCTCTCCACGCTCACTCACGCTCACGCAGTTGCCTTCGGCTAGCGGTTCGTCGGACCAACGCCCGCAGGGGACTTTCACCCCCTAGCTATCACCCATGCCGGGCGTACAACAAGCAGACGAGAGGAAAATCTCCTCTCGCCTGTTTGTTTTTCTGTGCCAGGGCTCGCAGCAAGCGTGCTCGCTCTGCCCTACCCTTTCATCCCCGTTAGCGTCACGCCCTCAACCATGCGCTCCTGCAGGATCAGGAAGATGATGAGGGGGGGCAGGATGGCGATGCTGCCGGCGGCCATGAGCAGAGCCGTGTAGTCGCCGTACTGCCCTTGAATGTAGTAGATGGCCAGTTGAATGGGGTACACCGCTCTCTGCTTGGCCACCAGCAGGGCCCAGAACAGGTCGTGCCAACTGAAAACGAAGGTGAAGATGGACAGGGCTGCGGCTGCGGACTTGATGAGGGGCAGCATGATCCTCCACAGGATGCCGAACTCCGAGCAGCCATCTATCCTGGCCGAATCCATCAGCTCAGTAGGGATGGTCAGCATGAACTGCCGCATGAGGAAGATACCAAAGGAGGAACACAGCCCAGGCACTATCAGCGCCTGATAGGTGTTGATCCAGCCCAGCCGGGCGGGGATCAGATTGAGGAGGGCCACCCCCCCGCCGGGCACCACCCCCTCCTCGATGGCCCCCCGCGCGGCTGAGAGCGCATTTTCTAGGCGCCGACGCCGTTCCCTGCGTTGCGCCTCGGTGAGGCCACCGATCTTGATGGTAGCTATGGTGCCTGCCAGCCTGGCCAGCCGCCGCTGGAGTTTGTCCCGGTCGTACTTCTCCTGAGCCCTTTCGATTAGCGTCTGGAGCTCTCGGATGCGCGCGTCGATCTGCAGAGGCGAGCCCTTGCCCCCGGCCAGGGTCGTGGTCTTGGGGGTGGCCACAACCCGGCTCACCTGGCCCAGGTCGCCCAAGGTGGCCCTCTGCAGAGGGCGGCCCAGCTCATCGCCGAACAGCTTCGCTCCGGTCAGGATGGCGATGTCGCGGAACATGGCCTTCCGCATCTCCCCGTAGGCCGGCGGTTTCACGGCCAGGCAGTGGAAGCGATCCTGCTGTTGGTTGACCACCAGCGCGCCCAGGGCGGAGCCCATCACCTCTTCAGCGATGACCAGCAGCCTGGGCTCGCCAACCTGCATCAACTGGTCCATGATGGGCACCACCTCTTCGGCCCGGGAGACCCTGCGGTCGGTGATTAGCAGGTAGGGGTCCTCCAACACCGCCTCATCCCTCTCCCGGTCGGTGACGAAGCCCGAGGAGACGTAACCCTCCTTCCAGAACATGCCCTCAGCGTACTCGACCTCCAACCCCAGTCCCTGATCCTCCTGCAGATGGATGAAGCCATGCTCGCCCAGCTTGGCCATCACCTGACCGATTAGCTCCCCAATCTCCGGATCGCTAGAGGCGATAGTGGCTACCCTGGCGAGCTCATCCATCGTCTCCAGCGGTTGGCTCATCCCCTCCAGCGCTGCGCAGGCCGCTGCCGCTCCCTTGACCAGGCCGCGCCGGAAGAGCATGGGATTGGCTCCGGCAGTGACGTTCTTTAGCCCCTCGCGAATGATCGCCTGCGCCAGGAGGATGGTGGTGGTTGAGCCGTCGCCAGCCATCTCCTTGGTCGCAGTCGCCGCTTGCTTCAGGAACTGAGCCCCCATGTTCTGGTAAGGCTGCGACAGGGTGATCCCCTCGGCCACTGTCACTCCATCGTGCGTGATCATCGGGGGTTCGCCCTGGCGCTCCAGGCCCACGTTGCATCCCCGGGGGCCGAGCGTGACCCGCACCGCATCGGCCAGCAGGTCAATCCCTGCCTGAAGGTCACGGCGCGCCTGCTCGGAGAGCGCTACCGTCTTTTTCAGTTTCAGTTGGAGCTCCTCAAAAGTCCTGTACTCCCCGGGCTTCATCATTCAGGCCAACCGCCTCTCCAACGCTTTTGATCGCCTATCGTGCTAAGCTCGCTCCGCACCAATGACATCTCTGCTCCCAGCAGTCAATGGGCTGCTCACAGGCCGCACAGCGCCACCGCCTGTCCTGATCCACCAGCCACTCCTCCGCCCTGCCAGCCTGGATCATGGCCAGGTTGTGACGTAAGTCCATGCCTACAGCAGCATAATCGTCGTGTATCTTCGCGAAATCCTCACAAGAATCCGCCGCATACTCCTCGCACTGGTAACAGTAAGTCAGGCCTCGCTTTTCTTGACAAGCGATGATAGCACAGTCGCTGCCCCAGCGGGCTGGTGTATCGGCCTGGCAACCTTCGCAGCGAAGTACTCCTGGCGCACAACCCAAAGATTTGGCCAGATTCAGGAGCTTCTTTCCATCATCCCTGTAGGCTCGATAGATGTCGCAGGCCCCGCAGTACATACCGCATCTTCCCATCAGGTTCAACACCTCATTTTCCATTCCTCTCATCCTCTCGGGGGATAGATAAGGGGCGGCAGATCTGCTGCACCATCTCGGCCACAAAGGACAACTCTCGCGAGGAAAGTGCTTCCTAGAATTGTACAACCTTTGTTCAGAGGGGCAAAATTAGCGTGCAAAGCGGCTCAATTCCCCTTTATCGTTCCCTATAGTGAACCTCCGATAGGGCCCGCAGCCGCGCCGCGGTCGCTTCAGCCGTGAGGTCGCGCTGCGGCTCGGCCAGCATCTCGTAGCCCACCATGAACTTGCGGAGTGTCGCCGAGCGCAGGAGGGGAGGGTAGAAGTGGCCGTGCAGGTGCCAGTGAGGATGGGCCTGGCCATCGGTGGGCTGCTGGTGAAAGCCCATGGAGTAGGGAAAGGAGACCCGGAAGAGGTTGTCATAACGGACTGTGACCCGCTTGATGATGTCCGCCAGGCCGTCTCGCTCTCCATCCTCCAGATAGGCCAACGAGGCCACATGGCGCTTGCTGAGGAGCATGGTCTCGAAGGGCCAGGTGGCCCAGAAGGGCAGCAGCGCCAGGAAGTGGTCATTCTGGCACACCACCCGTTCACCCTCCACCTGCTCCAGGGCCAGGTAGTCGCACAGCAGGCAGGAGCCCCTTTCGGAGAGATAGTCAGCCTGGGCTGCATGCTCACTGGCCGGCTCATTGGGCAGGCTCTCGTTGCTCCATATCTGCCCGTGGGGGTGGGGGTTGCTGCAGCCCATCATCGCGCCCTTATTCTCGAAGATTTGCACGTAGTTGATGAAGGGCCGCGTTCCCAGTTCAATATACTGCTCGATCCACACATCCACCACCCGCCGGATGGCTGCTGAATCCATCTCCGCCAGCGTCAGGTCGTGGCGCGGGGAGAAGCACACCACGCGGCAGAGGCCCCGCTCGCTGCGGGCAACCAGCAGCCCCCCGCGATTCAATTCACCCTGGGGGATGTCCGGCAGCAGGGCGGCGAAGTCGTTGTCGAAGACGAAGGTGCCCCTGTAGTTTGGGTTGCGCGCACCGGCAGCCCGCTCATTTCCGGGGCACATGTAGCAGCCTGGATCGTACTCCGGCTTCTCCTCCGCGGGTGACCTTTCCACCTGGCCGTGCCATGGCCTTTTGGTGCGATGGGGCGAGACCAGGATCCACTCTCGGGTCAGGGGGTTATAGCGCCGGTGGGGGTGATCCTCCATATTGAAGGGATTCATGGGCCTTCCCTTTCATGCTCGACCAGCCCTCGGATGACCCGCACGATCACCGGGTCGGTGGGGTTCTCCCGGCTCCAGTAGCCGTGCTGCCACTCCCTGTCCTCCGCCACGTAGTCAGTCACCAGGCCCAGGTACACTGCTCGCATCCCCAGGAAGCAGGCCACGGCGTAGAAAGGGCCCGTTTCCAGGTTGACGAACTCCGCGCCCCAGTTTCGCCACCGCCTGAGCTTGGCTGGTGTCTCGCGGTAGAGGGCATCGGTCGTATGCACCGTGCCCAGGATGGGGGATGTCCCCTCCGCCTCCGAGAGCTCCACTGCCAGGCGCAGCAGCTCCAGATCGGGATAGGCCAACTCCGCCTCGGTGTACTCGCGTGAGGCTCCGTCCCGGCAGAGGGCGGCTTTGGCGATGAGCAGCCCCCCGATGTGGTCTGGTGAGACCAGCGACCCCGCTGCGCCGAAGCCAATGGCCGTTTTGACCCCCAGCGCGGCCAGCTCCTCCAGCAGGATGGCCGTCACTGGCCCGCCCCAGATCACGGTGGGGAGGATCACGAGCTGCTTCTCAGCCACCCTTCCCACATAGGGTTCTGTGCCGTAGAGATAAAACCCCTCTCGCCTCTCCACCTCGAAGGCATTGGACAGCAGGTCAGAGCCCTCGCGCCCCCGGAAGGCCAGCGCCGCCACGTCGAAGTGACACTTCTCGGGGTTCACCCCTCGCAGGGAGAGGACCATTGGGGGGGTGAGAATGGGCCTGTCCTGGTTCATATTCCTTCTGATCTCCAGACAGATAGCACAACTCACGCTGTAGCCTCGCCTACGGCCTGAGGTAGAGATACTGGACGGTGAAGGGCTGCCCCAGAAGTTCCTGCCAAGCCGCCAGTGGGTTAGCCGGCAGAAGTGAGCCCAACAGCCCTCCGAAGAGCGACGGCGCCGGCCGGTAGGGGATGATCCGGGGCTTGCCCACGATGCCGCCCAGTTCCCCCGCCCGGGCCACGGCCTCCGGCAAGTTGCCCAGCGCGTCCACCAGACCGGCCTCTAGCGCCTGCTGACCGGTGTATATCCGCCCGTCGGCCAGTTCCCGCACCCGCTGCTCCGACAGCCCTCGTCCCTCAACCACCACCTGCACGAAGTTGCTGTAGGTCTCTTCGATGATCCCCCTCCATATCTCCCGCTCCGCTTCGGTGAAGGGCTGGAAAGTACCGCCCTCCTTGTGCGGCCCGCTCTCCATGACGTACACCTTGACCCCGATCTTGTCCAACAATCCCTCCACGTTGGGCACGATGCTGATGACGCCGATGGAACCGGTGAGGGTATTGGGGTTAGCAAAGACCTCGTCAGCTCCGCAGGAGATGTAGTATCCTCCGGAGGCAGCCACGGAGCCCATGGAGACCACGACCGGCTTTTTCACCTTGCGCAGGGCCTGGTAGATCTCGTCGGAGGCCACGACTCCGCCGCCGGGGGAATCCACCCGCACCACGATGGCCCTCACTGCCGGGTTGGCCTCGGCCTGTTCGATGAAGCGCACGATCTCGGCGGAGTAGGCATTGGGAGGGCGGGTGAGGCCCGACGGTGGCTCACCGCTCACAATCGTCCCCTCCACAGGGATGACCGCCACCCCCTCTCCCAGCCCCATCAACTCCCCGCCCGACAGCAGCCGCAGCGCCGTCACTCCCCCCAGGCAGGAACCCACAAGCGCCAGGCTCACTGCCATTCCTAGTAGAAACCAAGGCCAACGTCGTCGTTTCATCGCTATCCCTCCCGCTCCAGAATCTCCTCTGGTCCCAGCACCTTTGGCAGGGAAGCGTGGCAGAAAGGAGGGGGCAGTTGCGCCGTCATGTCGGACAGCCGGGCCTGGATTTCGGGAAGTCGGACTTGATAGTTGTTCATCAATCGCTGGTCCAAAGTGATGATGACATCTACTCCCAGGATCGCTCCCTGCTCATCGGTGCCGAAAGCCCCCAAGGCCAGGAGCTTGGCGTCTTCACGGGTGAATCCAAAGGCCCGCAAGCGGCGTGCCCAGCGTTTGAAGTATCTGCTCCCTCTCAGCACCTCCACCGAGGCCAGGAAGATGTGCACTTCTCGAAAGCTATCAAAGCGACGCAGAATGTTCGCCGTCTCTGGCGAGATCAGAAGACGAGTACCTGCTGCGTGGCTCCGGTCCCAGAACAGCAGCACAGTCACGGCCGCATCATCCATGAAAGCACCCTCGTACAGACAGGTGATGAACTTACGGGCGATGTTCTTGTCGAGCAGGTATGTAGGCGTCAGGTCTGACATCGTGCTCCTCGAAGTCATCTATGTCCATGGTGAATTGAGCATTCCAGATATGCTCCTGCTCTTCCTCTGACAAAGCCATATACTCGCCCCACGTCAGACCTGCCACGAAAGGGGTGTCATCTGCTGAAGGGGGACGCGCTTCATACCTGGCCTGTTCCAAGAGCCTCTCCCTGATCGCCAGGGCTTGCTGTCGCAGGTGTGGGCCCCCTCCCTCATTGCCAGTCTCTAGCTGCTGGAGCAAGATGTCGAGCAACTCCAGCATCTCTGCTCGGTCGAATCCCTGGATCACCTTTGTCACTTCGCGCACCCGTGGACTGAGAACTCCTATCCTTGCCTCTGCCATCTCTTCACCTCCTGCTGATACCGCTTGAAGATACCCTATTTCCCAAGCACCAGTCTCATAAAGAGTCGTTTGCCGACCTGGAGCACGGCCTCCTCTGCTGGGACGAGCAGCCCGATATCCTGGACCCGCTCCCCATCCAGCCGGACGCCGCCTTGCTGGATCAGCCGTCGGGCCTGGCTCTTGGAGGGCGCCAGCCCAACCTCAGCGATCAGGTCCACGATGTTGATTGGTTGGGTCAGCGCGAACTGGGGTATGTCGGTTGGGAGCTTGCCCCGCTGATGGACCCGCTCGAAGTGTTCCGCAGCCCTATTGGCGGCCTCACTCCCGTGGAACACATCCACGATCTCCCAGGCGAGCTTCTTCTTGGCCTCCATGGGGTGCAGCGTGCTGGCTGTAGGCAGCCGGCCCGACCTCATCGCTTCTTCTATCTCTGCGACATGAGCCGGAGTCCAGCGGGTGACGAGCCGGAAGTAGTGGGGCATGGCCTTATCCGGGACGCTCATCACCTTGCCGTACATGTCCTCGGCTGAGGCCAGGATGGGGATGTGGTTGCCCAGGCTCTTGGACATCTTCACCACGCCGTCGGTGCCAGGCAGCATCCCCATGATGATCCCCACCTGCGGCTTCTGCCCGAAGGCCTCCTGCAGCTTCCGCCCAGCGACGATGATATTGAACAGTTGGTCCGTGCCACCCACCTGTACGTCGGTCTCCTGGGCCACAGCGTCGTAGCCCTGCATGAGCGCGTAGAAGGTCTCGTGCAGGTAGATGGGGTCGCCCCGGTCCCGCCTCTGCCGGAACATGTCCCGGGCCAGGAACTGCTGCACGGTGAAGACAGATCCCAGCTTGATGAGGTCGCCGAAGGTGAGCGGGGCCAGCCACTCGGCGTTGTAGCGAACCTTTGTCTTCTCTCGATCGAGGATTTTGAAGGCCTGCTCGGCATAGGTCTGGGCGTTGCACTCCACCTCTTCGGGGGTCAGAACCGGGCGCACCTTGTCTTTGTCCGATGGATCACCAATCAGGCTGGTGTAGGTGCCGATCAGGAAGGTCACGTCGTGGCCCAGTTCCTGGAACTGGCGCAGCTTGCGCATGGTGATGGTGTGCCCCAGGTGCAGGTCGGTCGTCCGGGGGTCGTAGCCGCAGTACACCCGCAGGGGGCGGCCCTCCAGAAGCCGCTCCCGCAGCTCTGCAGCCATCGTCTGCTTAATCTGTTCATCGCCGTATTGCGTGCCCTGCATCAGCAGGGCCACCTGTTCGTCTAGATTCATCAGTCACTGCTCCTTGGCACAGTTGGGTATTGCAACAATGTGGGCCTATTTACAAGGTCTTGACTCGTGACGCCACCTCAAGTTCTATATGTGCCCCTTTTCCGCCACCCGATGTTAACATCTATCTGTGTGAAAATGCTAGGAATGGGTTTTCAATATTATACCATAGGTATGATTTTGTCCGCAAGTCATCGGTGGCAAAAGCATTCCGCCTCTCAACCATATTCCAGCACCTTCCAGACCAGGATGGCATACTCCTCGGCTGCCCGGCTCGTCGCGCCCTTCTCCCAGATAGTCACGCCCTCCGCCGCGCAGTCCCATTCTTAAGAATGGTGGGGAGATATATCTTGTGCTCCACGGCTATCTGCCAACTGACATCATCCAAGACGAGGTCGGCAATGGTATTGGAATTGATGTGGAAGAGGAGTTTCACCTCCTTTCCGCTCAGGGTGGCAAGCTTGTCATCGCTGAATGTATGGCTGAATCTCTGCCAGTCGGAGGTGGCGCTGGTCAAGGTGCCTATGCTCAGAAGGACAGTCTGCGTCGTCGCGCCTGTGGCTTTGATGCTCAGGTTGAAGCCGCTTCCCGTTGCAAGGGTCTTGTAGTAGAAGCTCAGCGTGGACGATGTGCCGCCGTTGGGGAAGAAGAAGCCCTCCCAGAGATAGCCGTCGCCGGGCGCAGCCATCGGTGTGGGGGTTGAGGTGGGGGTGGGAGATGGACCTGACGTAGGTGTTGCCGTTGATGTAGAAGTTGCCGTGGGAGTTGCCGTGGGCGTCGCTGGTGTGGCGGTCGGTGTCGGCGTGACGTCCGTCGTGGTCACATAGAGGGCCGTATCGTCCACCCAGGCCCGGCTGGGGAGGGAGAAGTCGGTCTGCACGAAGAAGCCAAGGAGCACCGTCTGACCCATCACACTGGCCAACTCCGCTGGGGTCAGGCTGTAGGTTTCCCTCGTCCAGTCCATATCGCCTGTCTGTCCAAAGTCCGCCCAGCGCAACACGTAAGCTGAGAAGCCACTCTGGTCCCAGATGCCGCAGTAGAAGTAGTCGCTATCCTCATACGTCTCGTCGGTGCGCAGACGGTACCAGAAGTCTATCGTCACGTCGGTGGCATTGGCGGGGATGTTCACCTCCTGCCAGATATCGTCGTGGGCGTAGTCGTCGTTCCCCATGTGGGCCGACCAGGTGCCGGAGTGCTGGACGTCGTTGACCAGCGCAGGGTAGCCGTAAGTGGACCATGGGGCCCAGGAGCCGGTCTCGAAGCCACCATTCTGGACGAGCTGGCTTGTGCCCAGGACGGCGACGGAGGCAGGGCTTACGGCCGGAAGCCCGCCAAGCCCCGAAAGGAAACTAGATCGGGAGAGACGCTTTGTGGGCCGGCCTGTCGAGGATCTTCCGGCGGAGGTGTAGCTGAGGATAGCTGCATTCGTCCCGGTACGCGCTATGCCCTCGTTGATGGTGAAGCGAGCGTTGCCCTCGACCGACCAGTTGGGGTGAGAGCTGTTCCCCTGGGCGTTCTCAAAGCCGCCGTCCGAGATGTACTCCTCGCCGGGGATGGGCGTCGGCGTGGGCGTCCCAGGCGTTGGCGTTGCCGTCGGTGTCGCAGGAATGGTGGTCGGGGTGGGAGTAGGCGGGGCGGCCGCGCAGGTGTAGATGCGCAGGTCGTCAATGAACCAGCCGTAGGCGCCCACTTGATTATCAATGCCGATGCGGAAGCGGAAGCGCACGCTCTGGCCTGCAAGTGTGCTCAGGTCGAGACGGCTGGAGATGTAGCCGTTGCTGCTGCTGACGAAGGCCTGGCGACCGGCCAGCGGATTGCCATAGCCGGTGACAATGGTCCCGTTGTAGCCGTTGTGGGTGAATAGCGAGCTGGCGTCATGCCACGATGCGCCGCCGTCGGTGCTGTACTCGACCACGCCGCCGTCGTACGTGTTCGTTGCATCGCCCTCGAAGGCATAGGCATGGTTGAAGTGAAGATATGGCATACTCCCGGCAGGCAGTTCCACATCCGAGGTCATGGCGACAAAATAGTCTGCAACGGGATTAGTATTAGGGGAGGAGACACCATAGTTATAACCCCAGAAGTTGTACCGGCCGCTGGTGGCATAGGTGGCATCGAACCCGTAGGGGTTAGCCGTTTGAGGATAGTACCAGTAATTGCTCCCCACTACTGCACCGGAGGTCCATTTGCCACTGCTCGGGTTCTCCAGGTCATCGGAGAACAAATTGACGGGCGGCTGGCCCACTGGGCACATGGGGGCTTCGGTGGCCGGGCAGGAAGTGGGCTGCTGGTCCATCTCGGTAGCGTCCGTGGCGTTCTTCACCTGTTGGCAGTCGGAAGGGGTTATGGCACCGGTGCCGATGAGGTTGGTGCAGGCCTGCTGCAAGGTGTCGTACAGGTCCTGGTAGTCGCTGGCCGAGGTGAACATGTTGGTCTGGACCTCGTAAAAAATCTTGGCTGTCTTCTCAATGCCCATGCCGGTGACGGTGTAGCCGTTGAAGGCGTCGCCGTCTACCATCAGGTAGGCTGCCTTGTTGCCCACTCCGCTGTTGGAATGCACCCCGCCGTTGTCCTGCTCGCCACACACGTAGTAGGTGCTGGTCATCTTGTCGGGGTCGTCGTAGTCCGGCGGGTTCTTCATACTGCGACCGGCGCCGCCAGGAAGATCCTCGCCCATTAGCCAGCGTACACCTGACGTGTCATTGCCCCTGCCGTTGGTCAAATCCACGGACTCGCCCCACATGTCTGAGAAGGCCTCGTTGATGGCCCCGGACTGCATGTAATAGAAAAGATGCGACTCATACTCGGTGACACCGTGGGTGATCTCGTGGGCCACCACATCGTCGGCCGAAGGATAGCCCTCCCCGTAGACCATCTGTTGGCCATTCCAGAAGGCGTTGGGGTAGGGGCAGTCCCCCGTCTGCTCGCAGTAGCGCACGGTGGAGATGAGTTCCATGCCGGCGTTGTCAATGCTATCGCGGCCATGCATGTTGTGATAGAAGTCGTATGTATCGCCTGCGTAGTCGTAGGCATTGTCCACATCCGCGATGCCGGTCGGCCCCTGCCCCTCGGTGCGGACCGGGCCTTTGCCCGGCAGTCCGGCGCTCCGGTCGTTTTCGTTGTCGTAGATCTTGCGATTCTTGGCCGTATCAATCTGGTTGAAGTGGAGGGCGATGACGCCGAGATGGGCATCAACAAGCACCAGCTCCCTGACGGGGAGGAGTTCAACGGGCTGCACTTCCATCCGCCAGACAAGCGTGGTGAGGTTAAGGCCTGGCTTGAGCAGGATGGGGTTGTACATCCACAATTCGGGCTCGCTCACCATGAGGTCGTCGGCTTTGAGGCTGGAGACTTTTGCTACCAGGCTGCGCGCCCGTTCTTGGGCTGCGGCGGCGTTCACCTTTGGAGCGATGTCCAACGCCAAGTCAGGCAGTATCTCCCCGTTGGCCGAGATGATGTTCTTGCTGGAGTCCATCTGGACGACCAGTTCGCCGCCCAGCACTGGTATGCCCTGATAGACCTGCTGGAGGCGCACGAAGGAACGGCCTCGATCGGCCGTTTGGGTGCGCATCACCGTCAGCTCTTGCGCCTGGTCGGTCAGGCCGAAGAGCTGGCCGTACACAGCGAGGAACCTCCGTGCCGCCTCCTCCGACGTGGCTTCCGCTGCAAGCTTAACTGGTTGGGTGATGGCATGCTCCAGGTCGGTGCCGATGAAGCGGACCTTGCCGGTCCTGGCGTGATAGGAGATGCGCACCTGGCCCTCGGTTTCCTGCTGCAACTGGCCAATCAGGGCCCCGTCCGTGGGAATTGGTGGGCCCTGGGCGGAGGGGAACGATAGCACCTCCAGCACGATGCTAAAGGCTAAAATGCTGCTCAGAGCCACAATCCCAAATGTCTTGAGATACTTTTCCATATTCATACCTCCGTACCCAAGTTGGACACAAGTGGTACAGTGAAATAACCCTCACAGGCTTCCTCAGAAAGGGCCTGCTGTGTCAGGATCTCAGCGGTCGCGGCCACCAACTCATCATAGCCTGTTTTTGACACTCAGCTCTGGGAAGGGCAGCACAAGACTAAACACTGTAGTCGGGAACAGTGATGGCGCTTGCGTACCCCAGTTATCGGCGTGGAAGGTTCGGCAAGGCAGTCCACCACATTGCGGCGTTGCTGTTTCGGCCTGACGACGACCGTCATGATGCGCTCAGCAAAACGACTTCGGGCTTCGCTTTGGGTGCCGAAACTGCCCTTGTGCCAGCCTGTCCCCTGGACTGTCCGCCTGCACCTGTCCGCCCACCCTTTCGCCATACCTGAACGGGGCAATGCCCTTCTTGCGGACGACCTTGGTGCCATTTGCCAGCCGGAATTCCTCTTCCGCCAGCGGCTTGATGCCGAGCTTCTGCAAAATAGGGGTGGGAACCACGGAATAGATGGTCCCGGAATCTATCAGGAAATCCACCTTCTCTGTCACTTCAGGGTTGGCCGGGTTTCCAACTTCGATTTCTAATGCTGTCAGTCCCATACGCGATCTGCCCTTCCGCCAACCTGTAAATGCGCTCTGGCTCTTGGCATGTCACGTGCCATCCGCTATTTCGACGACCCGTTTTTCTGCTTCTGGATACAGGGCATCAATGTCCTCCTGCAAGGCGATGGTCCGCTGAATGGCTGTCACCACGCGGCAATAGGTTTTGATCTCCTCCAAGGTTAGCCTCCGTTCCCGGCGATCCTTGAGCCACTTCGCCAGCACCTGGTAGCCGCCGATCTGGTACTCCCACAACTCCAGGGGGACTGGCTCGAAGTACTGGGTTTTGTTGACGTAGACCCGTTCCTCTCTGGGTTCGTAGCGAAAGCCCTCGCTCTTGGTGCGAGCCACGCGGCTGTCGCCCTGGCCCTGGAAGCGGGCCGCCGGCGGGTCGAGTGCTTCTGACCGCAGGAGATGCAGGTCCGCCAGGCGTTTGCCCAGCGCGGCAAGGATTTGAAAGAGCTCGAAATCGGTGGTGAAGGGAACTTGGGGGAAGTCTATCTTGAGGAAATCAGCGTACTTCTCGCGGTAGGTGTCCGCGTAGAGGACGGCGTAGATGTAGTGGAAGATGTCCTCTGGGGTGAAAGTGCGCTCTCTCTCCGATAAAGCGGCGGCGATTCTCTCTACCACGCTATCCAAAGCGCTGTTGACTTCGTCGTTCGTGAACCGAAGGACACGGAGGCCCAGGCTCTCCAGAAGTTCGCGGCGAATGGTGTCTTCCTCGTGGGTGTATTTGTGGATGGGCCCTTCGACCTCGACCACGAGGTGGGCCTCGGAGCAGTAGAAATCGACGATGAAGCGGTCCATGGGATGCTGACGCCGGAACTTGAAGCCCAAAACTTTACGGTTCCGCAGTCGCTGCCACAGTTTGTCTTCCTCTGGAGTGGAGTTTCGACGCATTTCGCGGGCGAGGGGTTTGAGTTTCTCCCAAAGGTGGGACGGGGTGCGCCAGCGTGTCACCCCTCCCCCCTGCCCCCTCCCCGCAGGCGGGGAGGGGGTGGCCGCAGGCCGGGGGTGGGGTGTGAACTTAGCCCCCCACCCCCGCTCCAACGCCGCCACAACCTTGGGGTTGAGATTCGGCTTCCTCTCCCCGCCTGACTCAAGAGCGCTGAAGAGATCCCTTTTGGAGGTGTCAGGGTAGAGGTAGAGGGGGAAGATATTTGACCCATCCTTAATTTCCACATAAACTGCTGGGGTCATCAAGTCCGATACAACCGCGTGCCTCCACTGAGATATTTTGGTCTGGCGAACTGTGTTAAGCGCGATGTTGTCCCGCATCATGTGGCGCATAACCGCTTCACGACCTCGATCCACGAGATCTGGATGGTAAAAGATCCACCTCCTATCGAATGGCCGGTAGAGGCAGCGAGTGATCTTCATTTCCCAGTCTTCATCCTCTCGGAGACTCTTGCGTTTCTCTGCTATCCTCCAACTCCTTGTGTTCTTGAGACCAAAAGCCTTCTGGATCAGCTCATCCGGCATGTTCGGATCGCGGAATATCCGAATCCGGCGCTTAAGGGCCTCGTGGTCAAAATCGATGACGAATCTATCTCTATGCGTCTGCATCCCGATACTTGTGATTGGGAAAATACTGGTAACCGAGACAAAGTCTTCGTATATCTCCAGCGCCGCTTCGTCGCGAGGCAGGAAGAGGTAGAACTTTGGTTTGGGGCTGATCTCCTGCCAGTCCGTGGTCTCCATGTCGTGGTTTAAGAGCCAGTCGTATTTGTCCTGCCGCAGTCCCCAGAGGTCGGCATGGTAGACGACCCCACCCCCTTGCCCCCTCCCCGCTTGCGAGGAGGGGGTTGGGGGAGAGGTCTTCACGAAGAAGGCGATGGCCACGCCCTGCCGGATGTCGAAGACATTCTCATCCTTGCTTCCGTCGGGACAGGTCTCCCGCTTCAGGGAGTTACCATGCAGGTCCAGCACGTAGATCTCATCGAAGGTCTGCATGAGGCTCTGACGCATGCCCCGGAAGGTGGGGTTGTCCAGGTAAGAGTGGTTGGTGATCATGCCCACCAAGCCCTGACGCGTCTGCTCGATCTTCCACTGAGCGAAGCGCAGGAACTTCACGTAGTCGTCCTGAAGCCATTTGGGATTTTTCTCACCCAGAGGTTTCCCGTCTAGCCGCTTGTAGTCCTCGATCAACCCCCGAATCCAGGGCCCCCGGTTGGCCGAATGACCCGAATAAGGCGGATTGCCCAGAATCACCAGGATGGGGCGTCGCTTCTTGACCTCGCCCGCCAGATGGGACTCCTGGGCTAGCGAGGCCATGCCGGGCAGGTGCGTTTGCTCCAGCTCCTCCATCTCCAGGGTGTTGGTCAGGTAGAACTGAAACCGCTCCTCGTCGCTCAGACGGTGGCCCAACTCCTCCAGGAAGAAGGACATCTTGAGGTGCCCCACGGCGTAGGGGGCCATCATCAGCTCGAAGGCGTAGAAATTCTTCAGAATGTGCTGGCGGATGAACTCCTCCCGTCCGCCCGTGCCGTATTTGCCCTCGAACTCCCGCACGGCCTCCTGGCAAGCACGGGCGACGAAGGTCATGGTCCCTGCCGCCGGATCGAGCAGGGTGACTCCCTCGGAGGCCAGGCCGTCGCTGCGACCGAATTTCTCCTTCAACAACTGGTGGAGCGAGCGGACGATGTAGGAGACCACCGGTTCGGGGGTGTAGTAGACCCCGCGCCGCTCGCGCTCTTGGGGGTCGTACTCGGCCAGAAAGGTCTCGTAGAAGTGGACGATGGGATCACTGCCCTTGCCCTCCCGGTAGAAGCGGTCGAGGATGCCGCCAGCATTGGCGACCGCCAGCACCTCGGAGATGTCATCCACGATCCATTCGAGCTGCCTGGGGAGATCGCCTAGCGAGATGAACTGGAACACATCCCGCAGGATGCCGATGGTTCGGGGGATGTTGTGAAAGGCCATGCGGCGGTTGAATTGCCTCCCCCCGTCTACGGGGGGATTAGAGGGGGGTACCCGAGTGCGGGCGGCGAAGAGGCCGTAGGTGATGGTTTGCGCGTAGAGGTCGGCGAAGTCCTCCAGGGTGAGGTTGGCGATCAAGTACGTCTGGAAGGCCTCGTAGAAACCCAGCAAGGGCGACCGGCCGGTCACCCCTACATTCGCCTGCTCTTCGCGTAGCTCATCGGCCACCACGTCCCGCAGAAAGCGGGTGCGTTTGGCCAGCTCGACCGCCAGTGACTCCGCCGTGTATGATCTCGGCAGGGAGAAGGAGCAGAACTGTTCCAGCAGGTTGAGGAGTTCGTCGCCCTTCTCCACGGGCGGGATAGCGCCCAGTTGGTGGAGGACGAACGGCCTGGCTGCCAGAACGCGATCCACCAGTTGCCCGTCCCGGTAGAGGCGGAACTCGAAGAGGTTGGTGAGGATCAGGTTGGGGAACGTCTGGCGATAGCGCTTGAGCTGGTCGGTTGTTTCAACGTAGTCCAGGTTTTCCTCGGTCGGCTTCTTGGCCTCGATGTAGCCGATGATTCGGTCCTGGCCGTTCCACACCCGGAAATCTGGGTTGCCGGCCTCGGTCTTCTTGGGAAGCGTGGTAACGTGAACCTCGCTCCTGTCGGTAGACGCGGCAAACTGCTGAAGGAGCGTTTCCAGGCAGGAGTAGAAGCTCTCCTCCCGCGCGTCTCCCTGGCTGGCGACGTTGGTGATGGATTTGAAGTAGGCTGCTAGTATGGCTTTGCTTGTCATAGGGCCTCGACCTGGGGTATTACGAACAATGGGTGATGATTCCTGAAGCGCGTGCGAAGCACGCACTTGGGCAGAGGCTCAAGGCCAGAGCTGTCTGGCCCGCGTTTTGTGCCGCTGCGGAGAGCCAAAAACATGTTTGAGCTCCGAGACTGGTCTGCGTTCACTTAAGTCTCCATGACCGGTCATGATTCTGTATCAATACGTTAGTGTGAGGAACATTCCGGTCAAGCTCCCGGGCAATCTCTTGTTCGATCTTGGTGGAAGTAAATCGTATGATTCTTGTTACTACTCAGGCATAGCCGCCTGACGGAGTATTGATGAAACTCTGACGAAAATCAAGTTGCAAATCTAACACGCTTGTGGTATATTCAACTCACTATGACGTCGCAATTGGATCTTGATC
>Ga0114930_10000120_pt1 | contig 84215 bp, 81 predicted proteins | sample AnhtaG_FD_87300 | JGI IMG/M metagenome (GOLD analysis project Ga0114930, IMG submission 87300) | Deep subsurface microbial communities from Anholt, Denmark to uncover new lineages of life (NeLLi) - Anholt_01485 metaG | ecosystem: Environmental > Aquatic > Marine > Oceanic > Sediment | place...
GATGTGTCTTCTGAGGATTTTGTTTTTGAGACCAAACGGGGAGGAGATGGAGAAAAGGGCATCCAAGGCTTTTTTTCTTGTCTTTTGATGTTTCACGAGGGTTATCAAGGCCTCTTTTTTGTGCGCAAGGCTCCCTTTTTGCAGAATCGGCATCAGAAATTCTTCATCCTGGGAAGAGAGCTGCTGCATCGCCCTTAAAACTTTGGTTTTCACGGTGTTGTTCCCCAGAGGATAGATCGTCTTCAAAATCTCTAGAGATAAGGGAGAATCTATCAGCTTGACGCTTCCGGTCATTCGGTCAAGAAATCGGTTATCCGAGGATTTTTCTTCGAGATTTATTAAAAAATACAGCATGCTATCGGAAAAAAACCGGAAAAAAAACTGAAGGATAAAAGGAGTTATCTTATTCTCTGAGAAGACTCTCTGGAGATAGTCATTCACACCCAGGGCACTCTGTTCCATACTCTCCATGAAAAAGTCGAAGTAGGGAGATGACTGTCCCCTCAGCACGGCTTTTTCCACATAATCGGTTATCAACTTGTTCGTCTTGATGGCAATAGTCTCGGAGGAAAAACCGCTGTTCTCCTGTTTCAAAGTTGGTGCCAAATTTTTGAGAAATTCAAAATCCTCGGTCTCTCTGATTTCGTCCCACTCTTCCAGAATGTGTGTCAAAAGGGTTTTCTTCATCTCCACATCGGCCTCTGTAACAAAAAGATTGAGGAGGGTATACCGGTAGTTTTTTGTCAGTAGCGACCGGTTCAACTGCAATTCCCTTTTGATGTCGATATCTTGGAGAAGGGAAGAAAGGGTTTCCCGATAGATATCCGACACATACGGGCTTGATGTTCCAGAGAGGAGTTCTTTGATCTTGTTTCTTAGTTCTTTCGAGGCTGAGAGGGTCTCATCTTTCTGCGCTTCCTCCTTGAGTTTGGAGGCGATCCGGCCCTGCTTGTCTCTTTCTGTCAGCTTGGTGAATATGCTGAAACTCAGGGCATCGAAACTGGTATCCGTGGCGATTTCCTCCCAAAGGGCTGAGGCAAAGTCTTCTTCGCTGATGTCGGCGAAAATGATCCGGAGCTTTTCCATTTTGGATTCGTGAGCCAATTTTTTGTTTTTCACGAAAGTCTTGACCAAAACCTTGGCGCAGGAATGAAACCGGTCTTCCTTCGCTTTTTTCATGTAGCTCATGAGTTTGTTGACATTCATGTTGAGCTCTTCATTTTCTGCAAAATCTTCGGGAGCCAGCTGGCCCGCAATTTTTTCGAAAGTCTCAGCGACTTGATCCATCTGTTGCGTGTTCTGCTTTACGATGGCTTCATCCAGAAGATAGGTCCAGACATCTTTCACTTCTTCCCCTTCCCCTTTGAGGAGCTGGGAGTAGTCCAATTCCTCGACAGAAAGATGGAATATTTTTTCCTGTTTCAAGATATTCTGGAGCCCTCCCTCTTTGTAGATCTCTTTAGGTGGGAGGTGAAAATTGGTTATGAAGGAGGTCAATTCTTGAATGTCCAAGCCTTTCTTGATTTTCAAGCTTTTCACTTTCCGGAAGTGAAATATTCTGGCAAGCTCTCTGAAAGCCTTGTCCTCTTCCCAGTACTTGTTATCGAAAAAAACCGCGTTCGGAGTGAATCCGATCGTTACAGGATCGACGATGTCTAAAAGGCTGTCGATTTTTTCCTTGAGATCTTCCACCGATTTTGTGAAAGCGGGGTGTTCTTTATGATAAAAAGAGGCATTTTTTATGGAAACTCTCAATGCGCCAAACAGAGATCTTAAGGATTCTTCTGCAATCAATTAGCCACCCCACTCGTGCTGAAGTTTTTCATCCGAGTCTATTTCTCTTGTTCATTCCTAAATTAATGCACTCTTGCTGTAATGTCAACAGCTTCTTGTCCGGAAATAAGGGCCGGATACGCAGGTTTTTGACACCGGTGTTTCCCTGTGTTATAAATTTTTTATGGGAAAAAGACTCCTCCCGTTTTTTTTGTTTCTATTCCTCTTTTCCTTTCCGTTTTCGGCGCATCAAACAGAATATGAGGATCCGTCCGCGCCTATCTATGAGTTTGAAATCATCCGTTATACAGTTATTTTGCCCGCTGCGGGTATGTTGCCGCAAAAGTCGATATCCGAGGGACCGGTTCCTCTGAGGGGATGGTGCCGCCGCGAGAGTATTCTGAGGTAGAGCTGGAGGATGCAGTTGCTTGTATCCGGCAGCTTGCCCAGGCGCCTTGGTCGAATGGCAATGTCGGGATGTGGGGCCTTCCACGTCGATCAGTACGAACTGTCGATCGACACAGACCTGGGACTGCCTCGATCCAGTTTTTTTGGTGAAGGGGGATATATCATCCACCTAGGAGATCGCAATTTGGAGTTGAAGCTGCTTGTCTCTGTTGTTTCAGACGAGAAAAATTTCAACGTGAAGATTGTCCGGCAGATTTTCGAACAGAACAAGCTTGTCAAAGAGCGCCGATGGGAAGCTTCCCTCCCCCGTTTATTTCGCTTCGGCCCAGTTGGCGCCCCAGCCGAGATGAACTTTGAGCGGAACCCTCAACGGATAAACGTTTTCCATCCTCTCCTTGACAAGGATTTCTGTTTTTCCCACTTCTGACTTGGGTACCTCAAACACAAGCTCGTCGTGAACCTGAAGGATCATCTTTGCCCCGAGTCGATGGTTTTTGATGTCCTGTCCGATGTCGATCATGGCCTTTTTCATCAGGTCTGCTGCCGTACCCTGAATCGGGGTGTTGAGAGCGATCCGCCGCCCGAATTGTTGGACAAATCTGTCCTTTTGTTTTAGCTCCGGAACCTGCCTTTTTCTTCCGAAAAGGGTTCTGGCCACTCCGTTCTCGAGGGCGTCGGTTACGCTTTTTTCCAAATATTCCTTTACTTTGGGATATTTTTCGTAATAGAGATCGATGAAAGCTTGTGCCTCTGCGTTGGAAGCCCGCAGTTCTCTGGCCAAAGAAAAGGCAGTAGCACCGTATATGATGCTGAAATTGATTATTTTTGCCCGCCTGCGCTGTTCCTCTGGAAAAAGCTCGGAGGAGTTGGCAAAAACCCGTGCCGCCGTCTCTTGATGGATGTCTTGATCCTTTAAGAACGTTTCGATCAGACCTGAGTCCTCGGAAAGGTGAGCCAAAACTCGAAGCTCGATCTGGGAGTAATCGGCGGAGAGAAAGAGATGTCCCTTTTCCGGGATGAAGGCCTGGCGAAATCGTGGCCCCCACTCTCCCCGAGCAGGAATATTCTGTAGGTTAGGATCGCTGGAGGAAAGCCTTCCGGTGGCTGCGACCGTTTGGTTGTAGGATGTATGGATCCTTCCTGTTTCGGGGTGGATCAGAAGTGGAAGAGCATCGGCATAGGTGGACTTGAGTTTGGCCAATTGCCTGTATTCCAGAGCATGCTGGGCGATCGGAAAGTTTTGGGCCAGATCCTGGAGAACGGTAACGCTCGTGGAGTATCCCTTGGTTTTTTTTGTCCGTCGAGATGTCGGCAGCCCCATTTTATCGAACAGAATGCTTGCAAGTTGGGCTGGAGAGTTGAGGTTGAATTTCTCTCCGCTTATTTCAAAAATTCTGCTTGAAAGACGATCGAGAGATTCCTGGATCTCCTCGCTCAGATCCTTTAATCTGTCCGGATCGATTTTCACTCCCCAGGTTTCCATGTCAGCGAGGATCGTAATCAACGGGAGGTCATATTCCCTGTAGATGCCATCCAGTTTTTGTTCCTTGACTCTAGGCCATAGTTGTTTACTGAGCGCCATTGCGAAATCCGCATCCTGACAAGCATAGGGAACCACCCTCTCGATATCCACCGCGTTCATCGTCAATTGGTTTTTTCCCTTCCCAACGATTTCCTCATAAGGAATGGTTTTCTTCTTAAGGTAGCTCAGAGCCAGCTTTCCCAGATTGTGTTTCCCCCAATTTGGTTCCAACAGATAGGAAAGGATCATAGTGTCTAGGTCGATTCCCTGCAGCTCTAATCCTTCTCTTCGGAGCACGATAAAGTCATACTTGATGTTCTGGCCGATCTTTATGATCATTGGATCAGATAAAACCGGGCCGAGGATCCGAAATGCTTTTTTCTTGGAAAGTTGCGCGGGAGCGCCGGCATAATCATGGCCGAGGGGTAGGTAGAATGCCTGATCAGGCTCGACGGAAAAGGACATGCCCACCAAACGGGCTCTCGTCGGAAACGGACTATCTGTTTCTGTGTCTAGAGAAACACGTTTGATTTTCTTTATCCTGGAGACAAGCTTGTGCAATTGTTCTGCTTGAAAAATGACATGGTATTCTCTTTCGGATTTGTCTTGCCTCTCGATGTATTCCGAAAGCATCGCGGAAAATTCCAATTCTTGGAGCAGGGGGATCAGATCTTCATAACTGGGATCAGAGAGTGAAAAAGCTTTGAGATCGAGATCAACGTCCAGGTTTTTCTCGATGGTAACCAGTTGTCGGCTCAGTCGGAGTTGGTCTAAGTGTTTTATGATTTTTTCCCGCAAGGGAGGCATCGGGATTTGATCTATGTTCTCGAGTAGGTTTTCGAGAGTGCGGAATTGGTGGAGCAATGCTTTGGACGTTTTTTCGCCGATACCTGGGACGCCAGGAATGTTATCCGAAGAATCACCCCAGAGAGCAAGGACATCGACAACCTGGGACGGTGGGACGCCAAAGTGTTTTTCGACAACTTTTTCGTCCATGTGAATTTCTTTGGCATGGTTGTACAGGGTCGTTGACTCGTTCACCAGCTGATAGAGGTCTTTGTCCGTGGAGACGAGGACGGAGTGGACCTTTTGCGCAGAGGCCTTTTTGGCAAGGCTGCCGAGCACATCGTCTGCTTCGTATTTTTCATATTCGACGGTGGGAATGTGCATGGCCTTCAGGATTTTTTTTAGAACGGGGATTTGAACGGCTAAATCTTCTGGCATAGGCTTTCGGTTTGCTTTGTACTCTTTGTATGCTTCGTGACGGAAAGTCGGGCCCTTTGTGTCGAACACGATTCCGAGATAAGATGGGTTCTCTTTTTCCTGAAGTTTTCTCATCATGCTGAGAAAGCCGAAAATAGCATTGGTGGGGAAACCTTGGGAGTTTGTAAGGTGCCGGATGGCATAGTAGGCCCGGTAAAGAAGAGAATGCCCGTCGATCAAAAACAGTCGTTTTTTACTCATAACTCTGTGTTTTTGTTTGTAGGAGATATATCATCTAACCTGAACTATTCATAAAAAATGTCGATGCTTTTTTTATGAATTGTATAGGCTAAAGGGGATCGAATTTGCCTTCTGCGATTTCCTTTAGGATTGTATTGTGCTGCTCTTCGATGATGGTTTTGATTTTATTCTGGAGATCTGGGCTGTCGAGAAAAGAAGTGTAAAAAGTCTTCCGTGAAGACAAAACCTGGCCGGACTTATATACTGTCGATTCCACATAATTGGCCGGTCTTCCCTTATCCTGTGTTTGGACGTGAAAGTCTACGCCGCTTCTTGTGACTGTTGTGTTATATCCTGCCATTCCTTATTTCATTATACTCCCTGCGAAAAGAATATCAAGTCACTCGTATGTTTCTGAGCGGCTTCTTTTTCAGCTTGTCAGCTGACATCCTAAATGCTGGTCCAGAGAATTGACAAAGTAAGGCAGGATGGTATAATAAGATGACTTTTTTTAAAGAGAGAAAAATGATAGTCGATATTGATAGACTTCCTAGAGAAGGACTCAAAATCAGCAAGAATATTGAGTTTCTTCATGGTGAAATTGTCGAGGAGGATGCCGTTTTCCTCCTTCCTTTGCATGCGGATATTACCGTTAGAAAAGTGGGTGAAGAAGTTTATTTGAAGGGCAAGATCAAAACGCTACTCAGCTTTATTTGCAGCCGGTGTCTTATCCCGTTTGAGTTTCCTGTGGATTCTTATTTTGACCTTGTCTGTCTTCCAGAAGAACTGGAAGTGGCAAGGGAAGAATTGGACAGTGATGACCTGAATTCTTCCTTTTATTACAGCAGGAAGATCGACTTGAAAGAGGTTGTTTTAGAGCAGTTGAATTTGACTTTTCCTGTTAAACCCCTTTGTGCAGAAGCATGCCAGGGAATTTGTCCTGTTTGCGGAAAAAACATAAACAGCGGGGATTGTTCTTGTGTAACCAATGACTCCGACTCTCGGTTCGAGAAATTAAAGATATTTTTGAAAGACAAAAGGTAAATGGCTAATCCAAAGAGAAGACATTCCCATTCAAGAAAAAAGAAACGGAGGGCACATGATGCCCTTGAAGTCCCTTCCCTTTCCCTTTGTTCCAACTGTGGGAGCCCAAAAATGCCTCATCGGGCCTGTCCAGAGTGTGGATACTACAAAGGACGGCAAGTGATCGAAGGATCAGAGGAATAACAAAGGGGGGGTAATGCGGATTGCTGTAGACGCCATGGGAGGGGACTTTGGCCCCAAAATCATGGTAGAAGGAGCCATTAAGGCGGCGCAGGAATACCAAATTGAAGTTTTTTTAGTCGGTGCAGAAGATCTGATTAAAAGAGAGATCGGCAAGTCCTCGCCATCAGGCTCAAACGTTGCCATCGTCAATGCAGCCGAAACCATCGGCATGGGGGAAGGATTGCTTTCTTTTCGGAGGAAAAAGCGTTCTTCCATCCGAGTGGGGACACAATTGATAAAAGACGGGAACGCCGATGCTTTTGTCAGCACGGGAAACACAGCCGCTGTCGTTTATATCTCGAGAAAAGTTTTGGGCCATCTCCAAGGTATCGAAAAACCCGCTCTTTCTCTTCTTGTTCCCACGTTAAAAGGTTTGACACTTCTGGTGGATGTCGGAGCCAATGTGAACTGTCGGCCTTATGACCTGCATCAGTTTGCCATAATGGGGCATATTTTCATGAAGAATGTCTGTCAAATCAAAAATCCGCGAATTGCCCTGATGAGCATAGGTGAAGAAGAAACCAAGGGGAACGATTTGATCAAGGAAGTTTTTGAAAGACTCCAAGCCTCATCGCTCAATTTTATAGGCAACGTGGAAGGGAAAGATATCTATTCGGGCAATGCCGATGTGATCGTCAGTGATGGTTTCACGGGTAATATTGCCTTGAAAGTCAGCGAAGGAGTTATCGAAACGGTTTTGAGCATGGCTCGTACCGAGGTCATGCGGAATTTTTTCTCAAAACTCGGCTTTTTTCTGATGAAGAGAAACTTGAAGAAGCTTTATAAGAGGATACACTACGCCGAATACGGAGGCGCACCTCTATTGGGATTGAACGGCGTCTGTGTTGTCGGGCATGGCCGCTCCAATCCAACCGCTGTCAAAAACGCGATCAGATTAGCCAAAGATTTTGTGGCCAGCCAAGCGGTCGAGAAAATCCAGCACGAGATGATCGGTTTTTCGCAGGGATTGGCCATCTAGAGGACAAAAATGGGTTTTTCAGGGAAAACATCGATTGTTACAGGAGCCTCACAGGGGATCGGGGAGGCAATCGCTGTGAATCTTGCTCAGAATGGGGCGGAGACAATCCTGGTTGATATTCAAAAACAGAAACTGGACTTGGTGGCTCAAAAGATCGAGAACAAAGGCGGAAAAGCATTTGCCTATGAGGCGGATGTGACGGATACAGCCCAGGTCACATCCCTGATAGAAAAATTGATCCAAAACCATGAAACGATCCATCACCTTGTCAACAATGCCGGCATCACGCGAGACAACTTATTGATGCGGATGAAAGAAGAAGAGTGGGATTCGGTTTTGGCGGTCAACCTCAAGGGCGTTTTCAATTTTTCCAAGGCTTTGATCCGACACATGATCAGAAATCGTTATGGTCGCATCGTGAATATTTCTTCTGTTGTGGGATTGACTGGGAACCCAGGGCAAACGAATTACTCGGCTTCTAAGGCAGGTGTTCTCGGACTTACAAAATCCTTGGCCAGAGAGGTAGCATCCCGGGGAATCACGGTCAATGCCGTCGCTCCGGGGTTCATCGCAACGGCTATGACAGAAAGCCTTCCTGAGGAAGTCCAGAAACAGTTTCTCGGTGTCATTCCCTTGGGAAGGTTCGGGACTCCTGATGAAGTCGCTCAAGCTGTCAGGTTTCTTCTTTCCGACGAGGCTTCGTATATAACAGGCCAGGTTATCAACATTAACGGCGGTATGTTCATGTAGCCGCTTTTTAGACAATATTTTAAAAGGAGGAAAAGATGGATAGGGAAGAATTGTTCAATAGAGTAAAGGCCATCGTTTCGGACAAACTCAGCATTAGCGAAGAACAAGTTACCGAGGATGCGTCTTTTACAGAGGATCTGGGTGCTGATTCGCTGGATACCGTGGAACTGGTCATGGCATTAGAGGATGAGTTCGACATGGATATTCCCGATGAAGATGCGGAAAAGATGGACACTGTCGGTAAAGCGCTGGATTATGTATTAGGCCATCTCTCCAAAAAATAAGTCCCAAGTCCTTTCATGAATAATCCCGATTTATCCACCAGACAAATGTCTTCTAGGCGAGTCGTGATCACAGGGTTGGGATTAGTCTCCCCTTTAGGTCTCGGTGTGGATAGAAATTGGAAGGCTTTGCTGGAAGGTGAGAACGGGATCGGCCCGATTACCAAATTCGATACGTCAGCTTTTTCCAGTCAGATCGCAGGAGAGGTCAAGGATTTTGATCCGCTTAAATTCATGGACAAAAAAGAATCCCGCAAGATGGATCCTTTTATCCAGTATGCTGTCGTAGCGGCAGCCCAGGCTGTCGATGATGCGGCAATCGACAAAGAGATTTTAGAAGGGGACAGAACAGGTGTTTATGTCGGTTCCGGAATTGGAGGGATCGGATCGATCGAACATCAACACGAGATCTTGCTTACCAAAGGACCCAACCGTGTTTCTCCCTTCTTTTTGATTTCTTCGATCATCAACGAGGCATCAGGACAGATTTCCATCAGGCACAAGGCGAGAGGGCCCAACTCCGCCACAGCCACGGCATGTGCTACAGGCACCCATGCTGTGGGGGATTCGTTCAGGATAATTGCCCGGGGTGATGCCGATATCATGCTTGCCGGAGGAGCAGAGGCTCCGATTACCCCGCTTGGCCTTGCCGGTTTTTGTTCCATGCGCGCCCTTTCTGTGAGAAACGATGAACCTCACAAAGCCTCCCGACCTTTTGATGCCCAAAGAGATGGATTTGTGATGGGAGAAGGTGCTGGCGTCGTTGTTCTTGAAGAGCTGGGTGGTGCCATAAAGCGAGGAGCCCGTATCTACGCGGAGATCGTCGGGTATGGCATGAGCGGGGATGCTTACCATGTTTCGGCCCCATGCTTGGATGGAGAAGGGGCTTATCAATCGATGCTAAAAGCTTTGGAGGATGCCCATATCTCACCTGATGAGGTAGAATACATCAATGCTCACGGTACGTCTACCCCGTACAACGACAAAATCGAAACACTGGCCATTAAAAGATTGTTCGGCGATCATGCTCGAAAGATCGGCATCAACTCAACAAAATCTATGACGGGCCATATGTTGGGCGCGGCAGGAGGCTTCGAAACGGCTGTCTCAGTGCTATGTCTAAAAAACCAAATAATGCCCCCCACGATCAATTACGAGTTCCCGGATCCAGAGTGTGATCTGGATTATGTGCCGAATAAGGCCCGGTCTGCCAGCATTAATTATGCTCTGAGCAATTCCTTTGGATTTGGTGGAACAAACGGAGCCTTGGTGTTCAAGAGATTTGAGGGGTAGGAGTAACAGATAACAAACTAAAGGAGGAACCATTGAACTTATTTGTATTTGTCAAAAGGGTTCCTGATACGGAATCAAAGATTAAGATAAACCATGAAACAAACAGCATAATCCAAGAAGGACTGAATTTTGTTTTAAGCCCGTATGATGAATATGCGGTTGAAGAAGCCCTCCAAATCAGAGAAGCGAAGGGAGGCCAGGTAACGGTTTTTTCGGCCGGCCCTGATGAGACGCGGACGATTTTGAAAAAATGTCTTGCCATGGGAGCCGATGAGGCTGTGCTGATCAAGGATGATGCGGGCGAAACCTATGATGCATTGCGGACTGCAAGAATCATTTCTCAGGCGCTGAAGACCAAGTACACCGAATTTGATCTGCTCCTTTTTGGCAAACAATCTGTCGGGGCGGATAGCGCACAGGTCCCATCCATGGTTGCGGCGATGTTGGATTTGCCTCAAGTGAACGTGGTCACCAAGCTGGAAATCGAAGGAAATTCAGGCACTGCTCTTAGGGAAATAGAGGGAGCGAGGGAAAAGGCAACTTTTATGCTTCCGGCTGTTATCAGTGCCCAGAAGGGATTGAACGAACCCCGGTATGAAACCCTTAAAGGCATCATGGCAGCCAAGAGGAAGGAAATTCCGGTTGTTACACTGGAAGAGCTGGGCATTCAGCCGGAGGAACTTGCGGTAGGGCTTAAGTTGACAAAGATGGAAAGCCCTCCTGTCAAAGAGAGTGGGAAGATCATCGAAAATGAGCCAGGTGAAGCGGCAAAAAAACTGGCGGAGTTTTTGCGCCAGGATGCCAAGGTGATTTGAGAGGAGGAACACGATGATACTGGTATACATGGAATATCGAGATGGCAAGATAAAAAAATCTGCTTTGGAAGCTCTTTCCGAGGCCAGAAGAAGAGGGGACGAGATGGGGATGGAAACCACCGCTGTTCTTGTGGGACACGGTGTGGATGCGCTTGCTCCAGAAGCGTTTCGGTATGGGGCCTCCAAGGTTTTTGTTCTTGAAAATGCCCTTCTCAGCCACTATTCCCCCTCTGGGTACACGCAGGCCCTTGTTTCTCTTATAGAGGAAATAAAGCCGGAGATCATTTTGTTTGCAGCCACATCTATGGGAAGAGATTTATCTCCACGATTGGCAGCCGAACTGGGCGTGAGCTTGGCTGCAGATTGCATACAGACAGCAACTAAGGATGGAAAGCTGGAAGTGAAACGGCCGTTATTTGCCGGCAAAGCCTTTGCCAGCTTCACGTTTAAAGCATCCCCTCAAATGGCATCCCTGAGACCCAATGTGTTTCCTTTAGCCGAGCCTGTGGAGGACCAAGGAGAAACGATAAAAAAAGAGGTGGTCATACCTGAAGATCAGGTCAAGGACAAAGTCGTCGAAATCCTGAAAGCTGAAGGGGCCGAGCTGGATGTAACAGAGGCTGACATTGTGGTCACCGGCGGCAGAGGGATGAAAGGCCAAGAAAATTTTGATCTGCTAAGGGAGTTGACCTCTGTTCTTCCCAATTCCGCATTAGGGGCATCCCGGTCCGCAGTGGATGCCGAATGGATCGACCATCAGCACCAAGTGGGACAAACAGGAAAAACGGTCTCCCCGAGCCTTTACATGGCCTTTGGTGTTTCAGGAGCGATCCAGCATCTGGCAGGAATGTCTTCTTCCAAATTCATCGTAGCCGTGAACAAAGACCCGGATGCGCCTATTTTCAAGGTGGCGGATTTCGGGATCGTCGGCGACCTTTTCCAGGTCATTCCACCTCTTAAAGAAGAGTTAAAAAAGATCCTCTCTGAATAATTCAGGTTTTTTGTTGGCTCTCTTCCATTTTATAGGGGCACGGCTTTCCAGAAGTCTCTTTGCCATCAGGCATGTCCTCCGCTCTAGTGAGGATCTTTAACGCCATTCCCTCATCGCCCTTCTCGGCGGCTGCGTAACTCCGCACGTTTATTCCTAATCTCTACAACTTTAGTCTCTTTTCCCCCGATTATCCGGATCTTCCACCCTTTAGTACAGCCGTGCTCAATACATACTCGCCGACAATATGGGGACGTCCCATTTGGGGACACCCCATATCACCGAACTGGTTTATTAATAAAAATAAATGATAGGGCGTCCCCCCTATGGAACATCCCCCATTGTTACCCTCGAAGAACGACTCGGAAAGGCTAGATCCTCAATGGCGCTTCGGACATACCTTCCGTTTTGACAGTTAAAGAGTCATCTTTGAAGGTTGCCAAAGAGAGTTTTGGGGTGGCTGTTTTCTCATCTGCCTCTAATAATCCGATTTCAAAAAGCTCTCTTACCTCTGGTGAATAAGTGAATTCGAGTCCCTTATACTCATAGATCCTTCCATTTTTTTCGGCTTTATTATGGACAGTTAAAATTTTAATTGTCAATAATTTGATCAGGTGATTCTTCTTTTCATCGCTAGAATTCTTGAGAATTTTGTTCCAATTTTCCATGGCATCCAAGACCTCGATGCTCTTGCCGATACGTGTATCAAAATGTTCTTTCTCTTCTTCAAGTTCTGCTAATCGATCCTTGACCTCTTGCTGACGGTCATGGATTTTATCACTTCGAGTTTTGAAGAACTTAGCATTTATGATCTCATCGCAATAATCTGAATACATTTTGTCAAGAGCATTTTCGTTCTTGGTCTGCTCAGATCTCAGCATACGAATTTCGCAGTTGATAAAGTCTTTTGTTTCATCTTTGAATAAGGCTTTCTTTACTTCCTTCCAATGCTTGGAATTAAATTTGATGAGGCTGAATTCATCCATTAACATCTGCCCCAATTCCGGCTCCTTAAAAGAAGGAGTTTCACATCGTTTTTCTTCTCCATCTTCGGAAAGGTAAGTGCCTTTGGTACACAAATAATATGGATCATATTTGTACTTTTTAACCTTTTGTCCATTCTTGGTTTCCCATTCAATATTATGGTCAAAGCGAACACCATAGATCTTCCTTCCCACTTGCCACAAGTCATAAGATTATTGAATTTGAATGCGAGTTTTCCCTTTCGGAAATTCTTTTGTCTGCTCTTCAAAATTGCCTGATTCTTCTCCCAGGTTTTCTTTGAAATGATCGGCACAAATCCATCAGTCTTATTCTGAAAAATCTTTTGATTTCCGTTATTGATTCCATCATGAGTCCATTCAAATTCGCCATAATAGAATCGATTCTTGATTTTTCTGTTTAGCTCTGATCTAGGAAGTGCCTGTTGGGTTTCAGATTTGAGGCCCAAGTCTTTCGCGAGCCTTACCGATTGATGGACAGAATATTTTCCGGTGCTGAATTCCTCTAGGAATCTCTTTAAAATTGGAGCCTCATCTGTTTGAATAATTTGGGGAGATCTAGTTTTGGTCTTTGGAATAGCTCTATATCCAAGAGGGATGCGTCCGGGATATCCTCCTTTTTCTAATTTCTCCAGCACAGCCTTTTGAATGTCCTCTACTGTCTCGCGAACCTTGCCCCCATCAATAGCTCCCATCACTCGATTTATCGTCCTCTGTCTAGCACTCATGGATTTGCTAATGATGCTCTTTTCTCTGAAAAGATGAAAAGAAAAATCATGTTTTTTAGCATATTCCTCAATAAGTGCATCTATTGCTGGATCATCTCTGTTGAGTCTATCTTGCTTTTCAATCAAGATATCTTTTATGTGATTTTCACGACAAAAATCCAGCATTTTTCTGAATTTTTTTCTATCCGGCTTTGTTGCAGACTCCTGGACTTTAAAAACATCTACAGGCTTTAATCCTTCCTCATTGGCCCATTCTCTTAAAAGTTTTTCCTGAGCATCGAGAGAAAGTCCTTGTTCCTCTTGCTTCTTCGAGGATACTCGGCAATAGATGACGCAATAATTCCCATTGTCAGAGTTTGTTGTTTTATTCATTTACTCCTCCCTTTGTTCGGGGGTCGATATTGATATTCATTATATTGATGCAAGCGATGAGAGACCCTGCATTAAACGATCTCGTGTTGGCCCTAGGGTAGTATTCATAAATAGGCTCCCATCATGGCAGCGGTCTCAGCATCTTGTTTTTCAAACGTGATCTGCTCGAAATATACCTGTGTGCTGTTAATATTTCTGTGACGTAACCATCCCATAATTTCTATCGGCGATTTTCCATTTTTGGCTTGAAGAATTCCGATTGAATGACGAAGAGAATGTATACTAAAATCTGAATTTAGTCCAGCTTGTGAGGCATAAAGTTTGAATCGCATCTTAATGCCTTGAGGCGAGATCGAATCATCTTTTTTACGGGTCGATGGGAACAAATAGGGATTGTCTTTTTTGGCAAATTTCTTTCTGGCCTTCAGATATTTTTCTAGCTTGCTCCATAACTTTTCATCAAGGTCATAGGCTCGCGATCTTCCGTTCTTGAGAGCTTGGATGAAAATTTGATGGGCATCAAGGTTAAGATCCGATAGCTTTATTTTTACCACTTCTCCCACACGGAGGCCCAGAAATAATGTCAATCTGTAAAGGAAAATATCTCGCCGATCTTTGCCTTTATCAATTTCCCGGAACAGCAATTTTAGCTCCTCTTCTGAAAGATATTTCATCCCTGTCTTTTTGCTACCTTCCGGCCTACCTGCTTTTCCCATTTTAATCCTCCTTTGGGATCGGCTGCTTGACATCAGCCATTAATTTTTCAAGTCTTTTTATTGCCAAATATTCGATAACAGCCGGATCTCCTCCAGCCATTAAAAATTCATATACTTCTGGACTTTTTTCCTTAAAATAATTCAAATGCTTCCCTGCTTCTCTTTCTGCCCTTATCTCTCTTTCAACAATTTTGTTTTTAATTTCTCCCAAAACCCTAGCTGTCTCTATTGCTTCTCTGAGATTCATCTTATCAATTGCCTTGATTGAACCAAATATTCTCTCACCATAATTTACCCAATCTCCAGCCCAAAATGGAATAGCCCCATCAAATTCATTTATAGGCTTATCCTCATTTATAGGCAATTTCGAGAGAATTTTCCCTATTTCCCACCATTCGCCATAACTGATATCATTCTTGAATTCCAATCCAGTTCTATTTTCGTTGAGACAACATTTCCCATTTGATACTGCCTTCATTCTTCTCTCAATTATTTCAAATAAATCGAATTCATTTGCCTCTTCAAATTCTGATAATTTTTCTGGTTCATAAAAGCGAGTGAGCATACCATTAAAAGCGCGTCTAGCATTGTCCTTGTCTTCTATGCTTGAAACCTCTTGGCAATAATCACCCCAGTCTTTATCAACAGGGGATTTCCCTTGTTGATATTCTTTTGATTTTTTATCTCCTCCCCACTTTCTCAGCATCTCTCTAGCTATAAAAAAATGTTCTGCCATCTCAGAGGTTATATCTTTCCACCTTATGAATAGCTGTCTGCCTATTTTTATGGACTCCCCATAATCCCACTTTTTTGGGAGTTGAGGCTTATTGACTTTCACTAATTCTTTAGCCATTTATTCTCCTTTATAGTCTCTTATTCATCTCCCACTCGGTGCCCAACGCTCTCACATCGTGATGTTGCGCCGACCTCGATGGGACCTTTAGGGTAGTATTCATAAGTGTTCAATCACGTCCATCGGATCGACGGCATAATGCAACTCATTTCCAAATACATCCTTTCTCCATACTAAAAGCATATCATCTGGCGCCTCTCCCATTTCTTCCGGCCACTTTTTTCTGACCTCTTTTCCAAAACCCATTATTGTTCCTGTAAGGATCAAAGGAATTCCAGTAAGAGTGCTTGGATGTTTGAATTTTATGGTTTGATTTTTCTTGCTCATCTTTCCTCCTTTTCCATCTCATCAAAAGCTCCGCTGTCCACTTCTTTTACGTGCTCTTTTAATTCCTTTAATGTCTCTTCGAAATTGGTCATGCTACCTAGAAAACTTCCACTTTCTGCTGAAAGATTCTGCTCCACGCTGGTAAACCAATATGCTTTTGCTCTATCCCATATCATACAATCTTTTTCACAAAGATTCCTGATGAGATCCTTCATCTGATGAAGTTTTTCCAATGCCTCATTACGGCACTCTTCCAATTCCTCTAGAGCATGTCGCCTGTCAATTTCATCTAAAATTACATTTTCTCTCATGTTTTCTCCTCTTTTGATGCGAATGGCATTAATGAGAATGATAATCCCCAAAGCATAAATTTCCCGGATCGATCACGAGGGATCATTCTGCCGAATTCTGGTTTTAACTGCTCGCTGAATTGACGAGATATTTCCTTCTCCAATTCTTCACAATTTGTGACCTCAAAATCTTCCGTGAATTCGACATTGACTTTGATGGTTATCTCTTTTGTTTTTTTCATGTTTTTCTCCTCTATCCTCTTAGATTATTTCTGGATGCTCTAAGTCTTCGAGCAAGATTGTCACGATAGGCCATCGTCTTCCTTTGGTTGTACTGAGGGTCATTCATTCGCTTCAAAGCCTCTTCTCGATTTCCCATAGTTTTCTGTGCTAGGATCTCGAAAATTTTTTCTAGTGATTTTTTCATGTTTTCTCCTTTATAGAGTGGGGGGATCGCCCAGAATTCTTATCGGGCAAATGAGAATTTTTGATATGGAACGATCCCCCCATATTTTTTTGATTTACTTGATTTCTCATTTGCCCTATACCTAATATATATTTTTTTTATCACCGTGTCTACACTTTTTTTTCTGCAAGTTGCACATAATGAACCAATTAGCTCCATTTCTCGAGGGAAAATGTTCACTAACTTTTTTTAAATTATTTTTCTGAAAAGGTCTGTTTTAGTGCTCATTTCCGTAACATAAGGCCCTGAGAGCGCCTGTGTGCGATGACCACGAAGGGGTGAATAGGTTACATAAGTGATTTGAACATGTCGAGTTTGGGCCAGCGATGGTCTTTATTGCCATCGCCTCCAAAGCTTGAATCAACGTATGAAATTTCGAGTTTTTCATTTCCCTTCGATTCATTGTCAAGGGATAAAGCTTGAAAATGTTTGTGGATTGCTGGTTCGATTTTATGACTTCGATTGTATGCCCATTTTGCCTCATCATCAACAACCGTCAATTTGACTTGTTGTGAAAAATTGAGTGTCACGAGATCCATTTTTTGTGACGCAAATTCACTTACTGTTTCGACACGAATTTTCGCTGAGCCAGCAATTATTTTTTGTGATTCAACCAATTCTCGGAAATCTCTCAAAAGGCTATTAACTCTCCCAACATCTGAAAGTCTTTTGCTCTTGACTTGAAAACAAATTTGCAAAATGATCTCATAAAATCCGGTATCAATTCCTGACGTATGTGTCATTTTTTTTCTCCTATTCATCCTTAGTGATTTTTATTTGTAAGATCCGAGCCTCTGCCATCCCCTGTGAAATTGGCAAGACATCTTCGAACCTTTCTCTCACGGATTTCTTGAAGTCCTCGTAGGATTCATCTGGCAAATCTCCGCGATAGAATTTGACATAAATTTGATAGATCTCGTTTTCTGCGTGAGGCTGATTCTCCATGGAATTTTTACGCCTCGCTGACGGTGCCGACGATATCGCTTCTGTGAATTCCCTTTGAAACATTTACCACTCCGCCTATCGCTTTGATTATCTGTTCTCTAAGAACCTCAACGTTCATGTCCGTTTCGACGATTGCTCCAACGTCGTCTCGGCTGTATTTTACCGTGACTGTGTAAACCTTGTTAAAACTTGTAGCCATTTGATTCTCCTATATAATTTTATTGATAATTGATAAGATTTTCCTTATCAATTTACTTCTCTTCCTTTCTCCGAATAATTCCCCCGGCTAGCATGGTTTCATTTACAAGAAAACTGATCTTTTTCTGCTTCAATTCTGCTTTTTCTTTCGCCTCGCGTTCTTTTATCAGCCCTCGTCTCACAGTATCCAATGACACTTCCTCGCCGGATTCGTTTAATTGTTTATGGATTTTGACGGCCTGTGCCTCTAAAATTAAATCTTCATCAGTTTCTGCTATCACAACCTGTTCACTTCTTTCGAGAACCTCTAGCATTTTCTCTGGCGTTGAAACATCCTTTCCGGCTGCGATGGCTTCCGCAACGATGAATTGATCATGGGTGATTGAATTTTTAAAAGCAGCTATTTTGACCGATTTGCCGATGTGGGCATTTATTCGTTTGGCATATTCAATCGGTGAAATTCCCGCTAAAATCGCCTCGCTGGCATACTTATGCGGATCGATTTCACTCACTTCGATTATGTCTTGCACAGGCGCATCGTTTGCCAAAAGTGCTTCCTGGAGCGTTTCATATTTTCCATCAGCAAATTCCACCGCAGCGGTCACACGCTGCTCATTTTTATCCGTGGCTTTCCACTCTTCAATCGTGCCCTGGAAACCTTTTTCTTTTTTGGCTGTATGATAATTCACGATTAGGTTTGTTCTTATTTCCTCTTGTAAAGGTGTTCGTTTCATTTTATTTTCCCCTTCCTTTTTCGTCCCTGCCTCATCTATCGCTTTCTTTGCTTTCTGATGATGGGCATTTATTAGCTCTGCCTTGTGTTTCATTTCTTCTTCGGGTTTTGCTTCAAATCCAACCGATTCAAAAATGGCATCTTTGTCGAATGTTGCGCCTTGGCTGCTCGGAGATCCGACGATATCAACACCTTTCAGCTTATAGTCATCCATTACCCTACCTTCACTTGAAACACTTCCGGTCCCTCTTGTTGAAAGCCCTAATTGTGCACCGTTCTTGATGAGCGTCATGACATCTTTGCCTCTCGTGGTAGGAATGATTTTCATCTCAGCCCAAACCTCTTTTGTCACGGGTTCATACCACATTTTTTTGACTATATGGCTTGCTCCAGTGACCATCTGATTTCCGCTCACAGGATGCTCCGCTGTTCCAAAAAGACCACCAGATTCAATCTGCTTTTGGACACGTTCCACTTCTCTTTTTAAAAGGCTCGCCGGATATGACCGATTATTGGCATTCCTCTTAGTGTCGGCGATCCGAGCTTTGATTGTCATTGTTTCCCCATCTTTGGTTATGGCCTCGTGGATAACTTTTAATTTTCCAAAACTTGTTATCTCTTTCAGTTCCATTTTATTTTCCTTATCTATTCAAAATGCCGATCATGTCAGCATCTTTTTTTCGCGGAAGGGATGAGAGAAAGAATTTGAAATCCCCATCCCTGCCTGACTTTAGAAGATGAAAAAAGAGATGGGGATGAAGGCGAAAAGGAGGTACACCCCATCCCCATATATCGAAAAACTTACACTCATTTTTTTTCCTTCTTGATTTCCTTTTCCCTATTCTTATAAAATTCAATCACCCGGTCCTTTTCGATGCCCACCATCAACATGGAACCGTGCTCTTTCTGAAGATCCTCTTTGTATTTCTCCCATGTTAATTTGCCTGATAGGATCTTCTTCCATATGGCATGGGCATATATTTTCCTACAAGTCCTCAGCGATGGCAAAATGATCCGGCGATCCTTCCTTAACTTGCTATGATTCTCTAGAATCAATTTCCCTAGATCATCTGGTGAAAGTACAGCGGCCAAAATTCCCAGGTTTAGTCCTGCTGGAAAATCCAGATCTTTTAATGTTAGATGTCTCATAGCTTCAAGCTCTCATTAATAATATTAAACTTTTCACTACCCTATATGACGACCCCTCTCTTTCGTAAAGCAGGGGGGATGTGGCCCTTATCTTTGCCTTACCCCCCTTGAGTTCGGCGCAACATCACGATGTGAGAGCGTTGCAATCCGGGAATTTCTCTTGTTTCGGGTGATATGGCCGATATGGCCTAGAATAGACGAATATTGGTGCTGACTTCGAAATGTCTCAGCACCATCGTGGGGTTGACATCGAATGTTCCGTAAAAATTAAACCGGACCGGGCCGATCTTCTGAGAAAAATTCGATGATAAAATTTCCATCTCATATAAATAATTTAGAGAGATATTTGTATTCTTGAAATTAAGGCCGATATTCCCCATCGTCATCTCTCTATCTTGAAAAATATACTTCGAAACGCCAGCATGAAAATTCTTCGGTGAAAAGCGCACGCCGATCCTATACCCTTGAAGGAAAATCTCTGAGAATTCATCCGTAATGCCCAGCATGGGCTGATATGCTTGCGAACTTCCGGTGATCCTCAAATTTTTCGCAAGATTCACATTCCCGAGAATATTAAAACCGCGCCTATAACTCCCCCAAAATAATCTGATGCTAGCATTAGCAAATTCCCTTTTCCTTCCCTTTCTTCCCACCACTTCTTCTTCCAAATAAGTGAGGGAAAGGGAGGCTAATCGCTCAGCCTCCGCATCCTTTTCAACGAATTCAAATTCCACTTCTTCAATTTCGATCTTCGATTTTCCATCATCTAGCAATATTCGCTCATGATAATTCCTGAATGGGAGATCCGACAAATCATATTCCCACGTTCTTGTGCCACCAGGAAATATTCCTTTCCTCTCCAACTTGAAAATTGAATCATCCCCAATTATTGATATCTTTGAGATCTCTGTGCCTGTATTTTTGACAGTAACAAAAAATTTCTTTGCTTCTACATCGATTCTAGTCTCTTCAATTTCAAAATCAATCTCTCCGGGAATCGTGAAAATGTATTGGATGACATATTCTGTATGTATCCTGAATCCAACTCTCGCCTCTTTTTGCTCTTCTGCTAAAAATCTTTCTGGACGAATTGTTACTGCCACATAATAAGATCCCGGATCAAGAATTTCTGGAATTTTCACAACGAATTTCAGATCTGCTTTCTGGCCCATCGGTAAATGAAACCTTCCTGCCTGTGGGGTAAAAAATGAGGCTGCTGATCGTGGGATCGATCCAGGATCAAACATCACTAATCCCTCGTTTTCGATTCCAACATCCTGTAAAAAAATCGAGATTTCTGCATCCCATTTGTCGCCATTCACGATGGGAATATTTAGTTGAATCTCCTGACCTCTCATGACTTCATATTCATGGATCAACGAGGTATTGACTGTTATCTGCGCCTCGCTTGCTGACGCAAATAAAAGGAATAGAGAGAGGAGCCATTTGGCTCCTCTCAAATTCAAATTCTGCTTCAACATTTCCTGCTTAGATGACAGCGGCAATAAAAAACGCCAGAGCTCCAGTATAGGTCCCGGCCTCTAGAGGTCCCTGTTCCCCCAGAACGGAAGCATCAAGATCAAATTCGACTTCTCCCACATCTGTCCCAGCATTCAAATTACTCGTGTAGATGTTTGTTGCTGCACCCGAGACTCCCGATAGGACACTCATCAAAGGAGTCCCATTCGTCCAGCCATTTCTTGCTGAATATGAGAAAAGTCCCAGCGTGTTCAGCTCATGGCCATCGTTAGTGACTCCGTTCACTTTGATAAAGACCCGAGGAGTCACGCCAGCGGTGAAATTCCAGGCTATAGAAACTGTTGGATTTGCAGTGGTAGAATTCTCCCAGCTAGTGCCTATCATGGCAGGAGGGTCAAAAAAGATGTCGAGGATGTCAACATCTATCGTGACGCCCTCCAAAATGTTGATGTTTATTGTGCCCTGAACATACTCTGTCTGGGCTGACATGAAATTGGGCACCGCGAGAAGTGCGATGATCGCTAAAATTCCTAAAAATTTTTTCAATGTTTTCTCCTTTTAATAGCTGTTTTTGCCTTATCAGATCCTCTCAAATCTGACATGATTTGCTAGGTTCTGTTCACGCTGTGACGCGGCCCTCCTTTCCCATCTCGCCTTTAAAATTCCTCAACATTGCTATCAGGATTTCTTCACGACCTTGATGACGGCGAATTTCCCTTGAGATCACTTCGATTTCTTCTTCCATGAGGCTGATGATCCTTTCTTCTCTTGATAATTCCTGCGTCTGTTTTTCAATTTCTTCCGCCACTTTTTTGATAGGTTCTGTCACATGTTTCACAATGTTAAAAGTGATTCGCGCCTCTCCATTATTCGGATTTGTTCGCTTGACGCCCAGCAAATCCTGCGTGAGATTCCATTTCCAGCGCTTAACCAAATTTGGTTCTGGTGAATTGTTTAGAGCCTTTGTCATGGCTCGTTCCTTTGAATTTAATTCCATCATTTTTCCTCCTTTTTTTGAAAACATATATCACATGAGTGCCGATAATTTAGTGAGGCTGTGATAGCAAATGCTGGGTCCTTAGTTTTCTGTCTTACTGATATCCAAATCCTATCGTGTCCTTTTTCGGTTTTGGCCTTTTCTACAGACGCCAAAATTGTTAGGCCACCAACCTTTCCAATTATCTCAGCCGATGACATTGGTCCTTTCACGTCTATCACCTCCCTTTCGTTTCATTTTCTGCCGATGATTCGCCGATCAATTTCTCAGAAAGTGAGATGACTCTTGAGTCCTGAGAGAGGTGAAAAGCTCTTTCGATTGCCCTTATTGCCTCCTTTTCTGATGAAGCAAAAACTCCTCCTTGAATTCTTGATCGGCTTGTCCCTTCCACAACATAGAACCTAAATTGCAAAATTCCCAATAATCCCTCCTTTTAAATTTTATATTCCTAGCATCCCCCTCATAGTTGCCTTTTCTTCTCTTATGGTGTTCATCATTTTTAACAGGTATTCGTTCTTGATGAACAGAATTTGCTCCTCTAGACTCTTGCCAAATTCTCGTTGGCAGTACGCCTCAAGGTCCCTCTCATCTACGGGATAAAAGTTTATTGTTTTCCCCATCATTTGCTCCTCTAAAGATTTATTTTTCTAAGAATGGATACAACCACCAGACCGATAATCGCACCGGCCAGAAGAATTGTGCTGATAATAAATGTTGTCATTCTTGGCCTCCCAATTTAAAATTTGAGATCATAAGATGAATGGGCAGACGGCCCTCGTTTTTGTTTTGATAAATAGTTCTGACATGGGATTCAACATCCGCCGCGCAAGCTGCGCAAACCTTGCCAGTTTTGATTGTTCGTCCTTTCAAATCGTAAATTTGAAACCAAAAATTCGTGTACATTCATGCCTCCTTTATTTGGAGATGGAGGAGAGGGACACGGGAAATGAAAATGGGGTCGGCATGATTTGCCTTGATGGGTTACTCCCTCTCCTCTTTTTATTTTTCAAGAATTAATCGCAAACCACACAAGATTTGCTACCCACAAAGTGATCTCCCAATCTTCCTTTTCTCTCATGTTTTTTTCTCCTTTTTATCAATGAATCTTTCCAATCGCATGTATTAAACAGGCGATGGCCTAATTCATCTTTCGTCATGGTTTTTTTATTTCTCTTTTTCATCGTTTCCTTTTGTTTAGCCAAACTAAATAAATTATGGCCAAAATGCCGATGACCAAACTCTCAAAAATTCCAGCTCCGAACATTATTTCCTTATCTCCAAATATTCCATTTTTCTTGATAAAAATCCTGATTCGTGATTGCGATTATATTCCCGGCACGCTCGTTGTGCCTCCCTTTCTGTGGCATATGTTTCTCTCATGGATTTCTTGGCCGATGGGTCCGGTTCCCGCGATCCTGGCCATTTAGGATTTCTCCTCCACCAATTTCTGATAAATGTTTGAAACATCATACTACAGTTTTCCCATAGATTTCATAGTATTTGAGTGCAAAAAGGGGGGTGAATAGGGAGTCTCCACGACTCCTCATGATGCGTGAACGGTAAGAAACACCACTTAGAGCGCGCAGAGAACTCCCCGTTGATTGTTGTGTTGATTTTCCGTTCACTTTTTTACCGTTCTATCTAAAGATATAGTGCGGACCCGCAGATGTAAAGAAAAACTTTTATTTAATTTTACTACCCCTGACAAATCTTGACTTATCTAGACTCTATTTGATGGCCACGATGACCTATAATGGCCTATTTTGGGGATAATGAGTCTGTAAATTCCCTAGATCCCGGTCCTGGAGGCTATGAGAGGTCGATGGTGGGCCATGATGCGGGTTCTTAAGGGGTATGCCCCTCTAGATCTTCCCTGGAGGGATGCATCGTTTGGACATATCTTTGGTGAAATTATAGGCAGAAAGGTATTCGCCTTTTTACAGTACTTCTGAAAGCACGTCTGATTTAACCCTGGTTAATTTGGACGTGATTCTGAAATTAATAATTCTTTAAGTTCTTTAAGTTTTATTAGTTTTGCCATTCTCTCATGCCTGATGCATATTCTTGGACGTAAAGTTTCGCACGAAAGTTTCCGTCTATGATGTCTCCTTCCTTAAAAAGTTTCGCACGAAAGTTTTTAAGGATGTCTCCTTCGTTGAAAAGTTTAACAATAAAGTTTTCAATAATGTCTGTTATTCTTCACTAAAAAGTTTAATGTTAAAGTTTTTAGTAATGTCTCCTTCTCCTGCCCTCCAAATACGAGCTAAGTTATTGATTTTCTAACCCTCTTAAAAAGATTTTATGGCACTTGTTCGCCTTATTTCCTTGATTTCGGCCCAAATGTCCGGTCCCGTCACTGGTGAATATTTCATTTTTCCTCGAGAAATCGTGAAATCCTCTTTTTGATGCCATTATGGCCTCTCTCGAGGTAGGATTTTTGACGATGACCATTATTTGAAATTATGCAGCGGAAAAACCGTTATTTTCGGTGCATCTGATTCATGTGTCCGGGAAATGCATCCTTTAAATCAGTTAAGGCTGATTCAACCTTAACTGATATGTGACATTATGGCCCATTTGATTGCTCGTTATTGCCCGGCGTGGCCTATTTCCTCGAGAGAATCTAATTTAACCATAATTCGAGGTTAATTATTGCCGTGCGTACCAGTACAGAAAATAGGCCGACCCCTGTGAGGAAAGCAATGCTGAGCATGATTGGCAAAAAATATTCTCGCCGGAGCTCGCCAGCAATTTACTCAGGGGTATAACTCCCTCCGATATAGGATCTCACCCCCTAGAATGCGTCGATGTGAGGCCGATGGTGGGACGTGCCCTATTGCTCTAGTCTTATCCTATACCTAGCCAGCCCTGGGCACTACCTGGTCCCTGCCATATCTAGGAGGATCTCCCTACTCGTATTAAAATAGGAATATTAATCCTAGCATTGGGGGTCCCACCCTGGAACATTTTAAGATCTTAGAGGATCTCGCGCTCGGAATTAATACCAAGACAGGATATGGCCTAAAATAGAGGGGAAAAAGAGAAATGTTCAAAGCACATCCACATCCAAGCACATACCGGGCATCGATAGCCAAGATGTGTTCGAATTAAGTATGATTCCCCTTATAACCCACGATGGCTCCTCACCAACAACCTCATTTCACCCGCTAATGATTGACTGATGATTAGCCAACGATCACCAATAATAGGACTCACTAGTGCCTCTCGAGGGGATAGCCACAGATATGCCATTAAGAATTCTCTCTATTCCCCCCATACGCTGACCATTATTGATTCTGATAAAGAATCCTCATCGGATTCGAATATCTCTATTCCCCCTATACGCACATACGTTATATGTATATGCTATTTACTCTATGTATCTACTGATGAATTTAACATCTTCCCTAATCTTTTTCTATCTTCTCTTCAATTCAAATCAAGACTCTGATCCACCTATCCTCCAACAATCACCACACGCATAATCTCTCTCGGCCTCGTCTTCATCCTCATCCAACGCCATCAGATAATCATGAAGAGTCCTGATGTTTTCTTTCCTCAAATTCTCAATATCTTCATCCTTCAAACAATATCGGCATATAAACACCAACTCGTTTTTATAATCTAGGATTAGTGCGCCTATGTCATCCTTCTTCAGTTCTGCCATCCTGCTCCTCTTGCTCTTCCTGCTTTTTCTCTAGAAATTTTATCCTCATCTTCAGATCTGTTATCATTTTAGCCAGCTTATCCATATCTATCTCATCACCAGTCTTGTATATTCTCCCTTCCAATTTCTTTATCCTGTCGGCATATTCTTTGAGGATCTCAACCAGCTTATTGAGTATATATTCCCTGTCCTTTGCCAATATTTCCTGGACCTCTGACATTCTTGGAAACCAATGATCATCACTCATCTTGATCTCCCAATATGCTGCTGAAAAATCTGCTTATTACTGCCTCTCGATTGCTTTTCGAAACAGATTTCAATTTCTTTGCCACATCTAGACGCTGGCGTTTTTCTGGATGATAATCACGATTCAACACTTTTGCCAGATCCTTCATTGCCTCCCTTTCCCAATTTCCTGAGGTGATGCTAAATGCCCCATCAAGCTCTATCCTGATGGAATTTCGCTCAAAATCAAATATAATATCCGGCACGATGTCTTTTATTGGAAAGGCGATTAGATGCTCTCTGGTCTCTCCCATATGAAAACCCAAAGTGTCTTTTTTAACTGGGAGGATCTGCTTCTCAACCTTCTCCTTTGGTTTTTCCTTTTTCTTCGGTCCCTCTTTATGTGCCTTTCTCATCCCATCGCTGATTTTCTTTCTCACTTCCGGTTTGCTCATCATTTCTTTCCAAGCCTTTTTATGCGCTGCTGTTCGTTTATAGACTCCACGCGGCATTTTATTTCTCCTTTGGATACCTCTCGCTTAAAGTATAAAGGCGGCTGTCACGACCGTCTTTATACTTTAAGGATTCTCCTTGCCATTTTCTCCCCATCATCATCTAGGAAAATATCATAATAACTGCTCTTTCTTTCGCCATATGTCCTGTAAATATATCCTTTCTCTTCTAAATTTTTAATGCTTCTGCTGATAATAACCTGATAATTTTTAGGTTTGTTCTTGCCATAAAAACCATCAGGGATTTCTTTTCTGTAAATGAAGAATCCTTCCCGATTAGGACTCCATTTGTGTGTCCTTCGTCCAGACTTATAAGCCTCCATCAATATCCACTTCTGGAGTTTACTTAGCCTTTCTCTAGTCATTATTCCTCCTCCTCTCCTGGTGAATGAAATTTTGCTCCTGGTGTCACTTTTCTGCCTATTTGCCTACCCCTTTTCTCAGATAGCTTTCCATTTTTCCATTCTTGGATAGTTCTCTCGTCTCTCTTCTGAGTTTGAAATTCTGGAGTATGGATCATTTTTTTAAGACGTTTCAAATATTCCCGGATGCTCTCATCGGGTCCTATCTTTAATGGTTTCATTTTTCTTTTCAGTGATGTCTTCTCTTTAATTTCTTAATGATCCTGCTTCAGGATCGTGCCTGTTTCAGGCACCGAGCTATCATTTTTTCCTTTTTTATTTCCCTTTTTTTCTCTCTTACCTCCTTATTTAGGAGACGAGTAATATTGTCTCGAGTGAAAGTAACCCCAAAAAAATATAAAAGTAACCCCAAAAAAATATTAATTTTCATCTTGATTTTCTTTCTTTTCGTTCAGAATTCCTTTCACCTTCCTGACATAAAATAGCCATTCAGATTTCTCTCCCTTCCCCCTTTTTCTTTGTCTGGTGATAAAACCACTTTCATACAAAATATCAATAAGCTTTTGGCAGTTCCTTTTTCTTTTATATATTTGCTGTTTTCCTTTCAAAGGCCATTGCCATCCCACAACGAGACTAATTCTTTCCATATTACGAATGACAATACCAGTATTCCAGCGTATCGATTCATAAAGCTCTTGAGCACGAGGATCTAGCTGATACACTTCAGGATACTGAAGACGTGTTCCCCATCTATTCTTAGCTCCTTCAACAAATGCTCGTCCATAATCATTTGAAAAAAGCAGGATAAAAACTGGCTCTTCTGTCCCGGCTGTTCGGCCCCTTTCTATTTTTTCATCAGACCGATGTTCTTCATATGTTCCTCGCTTGGCAAATGCAACTCCGCAAATATTATCCTTGTAAAAAGAGACATTTCCCCAGCCACCACCAAAAGGCAAAATGATCCCATCGCCAATAGTGGAAAGAGTAACATCAGGGATTCGACCAAATATCTCTTTTGCTTCTTTGATTGTAATATCACGACCAACGAATTTCTTGAATTTCTTATACGGAATGATGACAAGATATTGTTCCCTTTCATCTCTGACTACAATTTTTTCACGCTCAGATGACCCCATCATCCTATTGGCCCATTCATCTCTAGCAATAGAATCTGAGGCACAATGAAGTGCCCAAATTATCTGATAATCCAAGCGCTGGTTTTCTGAGATGACAACTTTCTTGCTTCCAAAATCCCATAGCAATTTACTCAAACTTGTTTCGGCCAAACGTGCGCCACCTTTAAGCGCATCACGCAATTTCCTCTCTCCTCTTTCCTTTTTAGTTGGCCTTCCTTTTTTCTTTTTCTCTTCCATTTATACTCCTTCAAGGATTTCTTTCAGCTCAATTATAGCTGAAAAGTCAGCGAATTTCTTAAGCGCAGTGATGATCTTTGATGGCTCAGAATTCTTTAATTGTCTGCGAGCGGAAGATATACCTGATGTCTTTTTCCATTATCATTTACCCACACAAAATAGAAGAGAACCTTTCTATTTGAGGCCTTCGCGTTCGAGGAAGGGATCGATCTTCGGCTCTGCTCCCCGGAATCGCAGGTACAGGGTCATCGGGTCTTCCGTCCCACCCCTTTCCAGGATATTTTTCCTGAACGCGGCTGCTGTTTTCTGATCGAATAGGCTGGTTTCTTTGAACGCTTGAAAAGCATCTGCATCCAAAACCTCAGACCAAAGATAGCTGTAATATCCCGAGGAATACCCGTTCGCAAAGATGTGCCCGAAATAGGTGCTTCTCCACCGGGGGATGATCTCTGGAATCAGGCCGAGTTTTTCCATCGACGCTTTTTCGAACGCGGCACAATCCTTTTCTTCTTCTTCGGCATTTTTTAGCGTGTGCCAGTCCATATCCAGGAAGCAGGAAGCCAGGTATTCCACGTTGGCAAATCCCTGGTTAAAAGTTCCGGACTTTTTGATTTTTGCGATCAGCTCATCCGGGATCGGTTCGTCGGTTTGGTAATGCCGGGCGTATGTCTTAATGACCTCCGGGTCAGAAGCCCAGTTTTCCATGATCTGGGAAGGGAGCTCCACGAAATCCGTCGCGACATCCGTTCCCGAGAGGGTCTCATATGTGCAGTCGGTGAGAAGCCCGTGGAGGGCGTGTCCGAACTCGTGGAAAAGAGTCAGGGCATCGTCAAAACTAATTAGGGCAGGCTTGTCGGCTGTGGGTTTGGTGAAATTTCCCACATTGACGATCACGGGTCGGATGTTTTTACCATCTTTCCGGTGTTGTTTTCTGTAGGGGCTCATCCAGGCCCCTCCCTGCTTGCTGGCCCTGGGGAAATAGTCCATATAAAGAATGCCGATATGAGAACCATCGGCACCCTTGATCTCCATCACCCGGACATCTTCATGGTAAACGGGCATATCCTCGAGATAATGGAAGGTGATTCCCCAGAGTTTGGTGGCCACGTCGAATGCTCCTTGCCGGACATTTTCCAGTTTGAAGTAGGGTCTTAGGGCACTGTCATCTAGGTCATACTTGGCCTTTTTGACTTTTTCCGCGCAGTACCACCAATCCCAGGGCTGGAGCCGGAAATCTTTTCCCTCTTTTTCGATCATGGCTTGGAATTCTTGGGCCTCCCTTTTGGCCTTGGCCAGGGCTGGTTCCCACACCTGATGGAGGAGTTTGTAGACATTTGCCGGATTTTTTGCCATGTTTTCTTCCAGAATATAATCGGCATGGGTATCGTATCCCAAAAGTCTTGCTCTCTCGACACGAAGTGCAGCCGTTTTTGAAGCGATGGCTTTGTTGTCGTATTCATTGTTATTGTTCCCGATGTTGGCAAACGCTTTGAAAACCTTTTCCCGGAGTTCGCGTTTTTCGGAATACTGCAAGAAGGGAATGAAGCTGGGTTTATGCAGAGTGATCACCCATTTTCCCTCGTGGCCCTTTTCCTCGGCTGCTTCGGCGGCAGCTGAGATCACGGATTGGGGTAGTCCTGCCAAGTCATCCTCTTCCAGGACCATTTCAAAGGCATTGGTCTCATCCAGGACGTTTTTGGCAAATTTTACGGAAAGAACCGACATTTCTTCGTTGATCTCCCGGAATCCGGCTTTTTTTTCTTCGCTCAGGTTGGCACCACCCCTGACGAATCCTTTGTATGTTTTTTCCAACAGCATGCTCTGCTCCGGTGTCAGGTCAAGACTGTCTTTTTGTTCATAAACAGATTTGGTTCTCTGGAATAATTCTTCGTTGAGGTTGATGTCGTTGTCGTGTTTAGCCAACAGAGGAGCGACTTCTTGTTCGATTTGCTGGATTTTTTCGTTGGTGTGGGCACCGGCCATGTTTTGGAAAACATAGTTGACTTTTGTCAGAAAAACACCGCTCCGGTCCAAAGCTTCGATGGTGTTGGCAAACGAGGGAGGGACGCTGTTTTGGACGATGTCCTCGATCTCCGCTTTATGTTGTTCCATGGCTTCCAGGAAGGCGGGCATGTATTGGGCTTCTTCGATTCTATCGAACGGGGGGACGCCGAAGGGCGTGTCCCAATCTTCGAAGAACGGGTTTTGTGTGGCCGCTTCTGCCGGTATTTCCTCAGCAGGCTTAGAACAGGAGAAAAAAAACAAGCCTAAACACACGAAAATAATAGCGATTTTTTTCATTGAGGTCTCCTTTATAGGTTATTTTCCATTTGGTGGTTAGAGTGAACGGAAAAACATACCATAACACAAATCTATCCGTCAATTTCTCAACACTGTGGGTAAGCATCGCCATTCCCTCACCGCTCTTCTCGGCGGCTGTGGAACTCCGCATGATCACTCCTAATCACGAGTCCTTTTTCTATGTTAATTCGGATCTCACACCTTTTGTATAGTCGTGCTCAATACATCCTCGCCGACAATATGGGGACGTCCCATCTGGGGACACCCTATATCTCCGAACTGGTTTCTTAGTAAAAATAAATTATAGAGTGTCCCCCCCTGTGGAACGTCCCTGTATTGTTAGCCTCGAAGAACCACCTTTAAAGAAGGCTTGGTTAGGTTGGGTCGGGATCTTCAATGGTCAGTTCAACCATCCCAAAAAGCCCTATTTATCACGGGGAAAAAGATGCTTCCTCTCAGCTGAATCGATCTTGCTTGATATGGGCACCTAGCCCATCCTTCTGGAATAAGCGATGAACTTTATTGGTAAAAGACTCAACAGAAAGATATTAACGTTTCTGTCAGAGATGATGTATATTAAGATAATAAAAACAGTGAGGTCAAAAAAAATGAAGCGATTGCTAGTTGTCGGGAGTTTGTTTTTAATCAGTTTTGTGCTTTCCTTTGGCCAAGATTCCATAGCCATCGGCAAAATCGGCGAGGAGGGCGAACTGGTTTATCCGAGCCAGGCAGAAGAGGGACCGGATGGAAACATTTATGTGTACGATGCAGTGGAAGCCTTTTTCAAGGTATACTCTCCGAACGGGAAATTTTTACGCAAGTTTGGGGGGGAAGGCCAAGGACCGGGAGAGATCAAGCGGGCTGAGGGTGTCCGGTTTGGATTCACAGCAGAGGGCAAGTTGTATTTCACCGAGTTTATCAACGGGCACCGCTGGATCACCCAGATGGAGCTGTCCGGCGAACTTCATAAGACCATCAAACTCCAGATTTCGGAGGTATTCGGCATAAGCAGGTCATATCCGTTGGAGGATGGCGGATTTTTGGTGCAATTGGCATTTTTTTCAGAAACAGAAGTCAAGGATGATTATTTCCTGTATAAATCTCCGCGGGAGCTCGTCCGCATAGACTCGGAAGGTAAAATCGCATCGCGGCTGAATAAGACCCGTTATGTCACCCGAATTTCTTACCGGAGTGATGGTGCTGATTCTCCTGTGCCGTTTGCGCCCCAGTTCATTTGGTGTCCTTATGAAAAGGGATCAGTTTTGTTTTCCGAAGGTTTGGGTCCAATCCTTCAGGTATATGATTTTGAAGGGAGTCTGCTCAAAGAAATTAAATCGCCTCTTCCGGAACCGGAAAAAGTGACCAAAAAAGATCTTGACCAATGGAGGAGGAGAAGAAAGGAACAGGCAAGAGATAAGGATTGGTATCAAAGATTCGGAATGGTTATCGAAAAATACAAAAAATCCCTCCACGAATTAAAGCCAAATCTTGATGGTATTTTTCTAACTCCGGAAGGAAATATCTTGGTTGCAGGGGAAGCAGAAGAAGGAGTCGAAGATGTGGATTATTGGCTTTTAGATAAAAAGGGTAAGATTTTAGTCCAAGGGAGTACGAACACGGCTGGATTACACATCACGCGGAATTTCATTTTTTACGGGATAAGAGACGAGGATGGAGGATTCCAGTTTTATGCCCAAAAAAGAGCGGGTTCCGAAACACAAGATTTAAAAAAATTCTTGAAATAAAAACATTATTTGTGAATGATCTCAGATAATTCCACAGCTTTTCTTACAAGATGAGCCCTGTCTTTTTTCAACTTCTCAAGAGCCCTGTCGATCCTGGGGTCTTTAGGCAGTTGTGTTAACGCCCAAGTTGCAATAGCCCGGATAGAGTCGGGCTTGGCCTTGTGGATGAGGTTGGTCATCGATGCCTGCGCAGCCCTTATGAGGGCTTCTGTGGCTTCGGGTGAACGAAGGACTCCCAGCGTTCGGCAAATATCCTGCTGTAACGATATTTCCTGTTCTTTTTTCCATATCTTGGTTGGCGGTATGAATTCCAGGAGCAACGGGGTGGCTTTGCGTATTTTTCGTTCCGCAAACAGAGGAATGACATCCCATTTGTTTTTTCCTGTCGCTCTTTCGAATATATCAAGCAGTACTGCGTTCACCTCATTTCCCTGCATGGATTGCAAGGTGATGAGGATTGTCGGGATCGTATCGAGTGGTCCGTTCAGAGCGATCTTGCGCAACAGCGGAATTAATCCTGGATTGTCGGCAAAGACATCGCTCATTCGTATAATTCTGTTAAGGGAAACACTGTTCATTCCGACATGTATTTTCCCTAAAAACTCATTTACGGCATTTTTCCCGGCCTGTTTGATAACGCCTGCCATGAGCCTCCGAATTTTAAACGGAAGATCGGATGTAATCGCTTTTAGTCCCGCGTCAGCAAGAATGGCAGGCGGTTGTGCGGCCATCAAAGCTGCCGCTTTGGCCCGAGTGTTCGGATCTTCAGAGCCGAGATCCTCAAAGACGAAGGAAATCTCCTTTTCCAATTCCCTCACAAGATCGAGATCGGGCTCTTTGGGAGCAGACTCTGCATCTGGGACGAGGATTCCTCCGGATGTCTTCACTGATCTTGCCAGCTTTTCAAAATTCGATTGATTCAGAATTTGCACGAGGTTTTGGATGTCCTTTTCGCCTATAGCGCTTGATTGAAGAGCATTCAAAAATTCTTGTTTTTCCCTCGTAAACTGGTCCAACAAGTTTTTCAATTGCTGCATTTGGTCATCGGACATTTGCATTTGTTCCCTGTTGTTGTCAAAAGTCTGCGCAAGGAGTTTTTGATCGTCGAGAATGACTTTCCTTTCACTCACTGCTACAAAAACCTTCCGGTCAGGAAGGATGTTCGATATGCCCAATTGTTCCAAAAGGATATCCCACTGACCGATGACATCTTCGGGAAGCCTCTTGAAGATTTCGATAAATCGCACCACCTCTACTTGGGTGGCCCCGCGCATAAACAGAACTCCCTGAAGTCCGAAACTGTTAAAAGTCACATAAAGGTCTTGTGTCAACTTTGTGTCCTCCAAATAGGGAGGCAGGGGTGTGCCATTAAAAAGGATTGTTTCTGGCGTCAATGAAACAGAAAGCACCTCTGTCTTCTCGGCGAGAAACGGCGTGAGATGATTCATGAATTGCTGCATGCAATTTTTCACGTTTTCGTTCTCTTTAGGATACAGACGCAAATTTTGTATCACAGAACGAAACGTTCTTGCTATCATCAGAGCCTCTGAAAGAGATTCTGTTTCGAGGACAGCCTCTTTTGCCATGGACACCGAATGGATCCGTTTTTTCAAGATGTTTCGTGATCCTCTCGAAATATGGACGGCGTTCATTTGGTTCTTCAGGGCCGAAAACATCTCACCGGCTTGCTCCATCTGACCCGCGTTGTGGAAGTGATACGCCAGCCGTCCGACGATCCGTTCGGGATTGCTAGACGCATACTTTTTTTCAATTTTTGCTGCTTGGTCATGATAATGGTGACGTTCCCCCTCACTCATGAGGGAATAAAAAGTGGAACGAATGATCCGATGGGTAAAAACAAACTCTCCAGGATTAAGGCATTCTTCGATCAGAAGATTCCTGTTTGCCTTGTTGAGCGCATTCATAACCTGCTGTAATTTGAGTTTTGACATTTCTGCAAGTTGCTGGGGCTGGATTCTCTCCCCGAGAATAGCGGCCATCTTGAGCACATAAGTCGCTTCTTTGTCCATGTGTTTCATCCGGTCTTTGATCATGTTTTGGAGGATTTTTGGTACATCTTTGGGCTTAACAGCAGATAGATCCCATTCCCCATTTTTTGCCGAGATTTTGCCCCCCAACAGAAGGCATGATAAAGCCTCTACGATGAAGAGCGGATTTCCTGCGGAATTATCCAAAAGGGCGTTGGCTGATTCTGAAGGCAATTGTTTCCCATCGAATAAATTTACTGCCAATTGTTGGATGTGTTCCGATGCCAAAGGCTCCAGTTGAAATTTTTGGATTTCCCCTCCAGAGGTCAACTCCGGAATAGATTCGAGAAGAGATAGGAGTTTTTCCTCGGCAGTCGTCAAGTCTGAACTGCGAATTGTGGCAATAAAATGCAGGCTGCCTCCTTGGTCGCTGGGTCCGAATTGAGAACCGAACAATTGGAGCGACGGGGTGTCGATCTGGTCGACATCGTCCAGCAAAACAGCCCCATCTCCCAATTCACGAAGTATGAAAAATGTCTGGGTCAATGCCTCGAAAAGAGCCATCCAGTCTGCTTCACCGACTTCATCTGCCACCGACACTTCTTTGATGTACCAGGGGGGAAGGTGAGGCTTGAGAATGAGTTTATACCTGTCATCGATTCTGGAAAACACATGATCAGAAATAGATCGTTGCTGTTCAAAAAGATTCCCTAAGGCTTCGAACGCAGCGCCGTAAAGATCACTCTGCCAATAGGGATAACCTTTTGTGAATAGAGTGAATGCCAGCTTATCCTGAGCCATTTTTTGGGCAAGCTTCAGGAGCCGTGTTTTTCCCGCTCCTTCACCGCCAAAAAGCACCGGAAACGATTCGGGGTTGCCTTCCCGGGAGAGATGCTTCTTCAGAGATTGAATCAACCTATCCCTACCCACGATATAGGGAGCGTCTAGGATGGAGTTGAGTTTATATGGTGCGAGAAGTTTCCCCGAATCTGGATTGACAACGACTTTGTTTTCCCCTTTCTCCTTGGCGACATAAAGGGCTTCGTCGGCCTTTTCGAAAAGTATCTTCCAGTTCGTTCCATCTTGGGGATAAAGGGAGATCCCGATGCTGCATCCGATTGGGATCTCGTTGTGATCAACCTCAAGAGGATTTTCTGTGACGCACTGTTGGATACCCTCCCCAAACTGCCGGGCACTTTGTTTATCCATTTTGGGCATGACCAGGACAAACTCATCGCCTGCATAACGGATAGCGATTCCGTTTTGACTCATCTTTTGTGTGATGATTTTGATGAAGTGCACGAGGGCTTTGTCGCCAACAAGGTGTCCATAGTTATCATTGATCCTTTTGAAATCGTCGATGTCGAACAACAGAAAGGCCACAGAGTCTCCTTGTTTTTCAGCCTGGTCGAGATATTCGGGAATCTGTTCTCTCAAATATCGCAGATTGTTAATGCGCGTCAATTCGTCAGTATAGATGAGGTGTTGTAATTCTTCTTTGCTGACTTTTTTATTCATGCAAAAGACATCCGTGTTGGAGTATAAAATTAAACCTTCCAGGATTATTTTCTTTCACCTTGCCTTTTGACACAATCGCCTTTAGGGATGAATTCCAAGGTGATTTTTCTGCTATCACAGGGGTGAGGTGCAACCAAAAAAGTTTACTTGGGGATTGGCGATGGAGTATACTGTGGGGAAATGACGTCCCGAGAGAGAGTTTTAGCCGCCCTGGAACATCAAGAAACAGACCGGGTTCCGGTGGATTTTTCCGGGCACCGTTCCTCCGGGATAGCGGCCTTGGTTTATTCTGATCTGCGAAAGCACCTGGGCCTTCCACCCGAACCCGTTCGCGTTTACGACATGGTCCAACAGCTGGCCATCGTAGATGAAGATGTGCTGGATCGTTTGGGTGTGGACACGATCGAAATGGGAAGAGGATTTTTGTTGGAAGAAGAAGACTGGAAGGACTGGATTTTGCCGGATGGCACGCCTTGTCAAATTCCCTATTATATCCATGTTGAAAAGCGGGGAGAAGACTGGTATTTGCTCAACGAGAACGGCCAGGAATTGGCCGTCCAAAAAAAAGGATTCCTTTATTTCGAACAGACCTATTTTCCTTTGAAGGATCGGCATTTTGCCGCAGATGATTTTTCCGACTTGGAGGATGTCCTGTCCCATACGGTCTGGACGGGTGTCGCAAGCCCTGGGGCACACCTCACCCTGGATGACGGAGGATTGGCGGAGATGGCTTGTCGGGCGAAGACACTCCGGGAGTCCACCGAGCGGGCGATCATCGGTCTTTTCGGCGGGAACATGTTTGAAATCCCTCAGATGCTCTTCCGGATGGACAATTACTTGATGTTCCTCGGTCTTCACTCTGACAAGGCGCTCCGATTTGCTGAAAAGCTCTGCGCTCTACACATGAAAAGCCTGGAAAAATGGTTGGATTGTGTCGGTCCTTATATCGATATCATTGTTTTCGGAGACGATCTCGGAGGGCAAACGGGTTCGTTGATATCTCCGCAAATGTACCGTCAGATGATCAAGCCCTTTCACCGGAAATTGTGGCATCGTGCCAAGGAGCTGGCCGATGTCAAGGTCATGCTCCACTGTTGTGGGGGTGTGCGGGAGCTGATGGATGACCTGATCGATGCAGGGCTAGATGCTATCAATCCAGTTCAGATCAATGCCATGGGCATGGACCCAGCCGAACTCAAAGCCCGATTCGGAAGCAGGATTACTCTCTGGGGCGGGGGGTGTGATACGCGGGATATTTTGCCCCACGGTACCCCCGATCAAGTGACAGCCCATGTGGAAGAGCTTGTGCGATTGCTCCGCCGTGGAGGCGGGTTTGTATTCCAGCAGGTGCACAATATCCTGGCGGATGTTCCTGCAGAAAACGTTGTTGCCATGTTTGATGCGGTCAACAAACAATGACAACCATCGATGCCGGCATTATTTTTCTGTATTTTGTTGTGGTCGTAGGCCTGGGATTCGCGTACAAAAAAAGGGCATCCCAGAGCCTCGATTCCTATTTTTTGGGGGGAAAGCGCATCCACTGGCTTTTGCTTTCCATGTCGGGCTCGGTGTCCAATTTCGATATAACCGGGACCATGTGGATCGTATCCATCCTGTTCGTTCTCGGGATGAAATCCATGTGGCATCACTGGATGTGGGGATTCCTGATGGGAGCCTTTTTTTTAGCCTATATCGGGAAATGGGTCCGTCGATCCAACGTGATGACAGCCGCCGAATGGATGAAAACCCGGTTTGGGGATGAAACACCCGGTCGGTTGGCACGCACGGCTTATGCATTGATGGCCATTTTTACCCTGGCCAGCTTTGTCGGCTACGCTTTCCAAGGGATAGGCAAGTTCGCTTCCGTTTATATCCCGCTGGAATCTCTGGCTGCACGTTTAGATATTCCCTGGATCCAAGCGTTGTTGACCGATCACCAAGCCGCCTTTTTGGCCGTGGTTATTATCGGCATCACCACGCTTTATGTCGTTCTCGGAGGGCTCTTCAGTGTTGTGGTCATCGATGTTTTTCAAACCGTTGTCCTGACCCTGAGCAGCCTGATCATCGCCGGGATCGCCTGGTCTAAACTGACACCGGATGTCCTTAGCCGTCTTCCCAAAGGATTTGCTTCTTTGGGGGTTCCGTGGAGGCTTCCGGAATTTTCCGGCACAACCAATGCCCAGTTTGAATTCTTCGGGGCCATGGTGATCATCTGGGTGTTGAAAGGGTTGTTGATGAATGCCGGGGGACCGGCGCAGATGTATGATTTCCAGCGATTTCTGGCCGCCCGCGACGACCGGGATGCAGCCAAAATCGGGGCGTCCTGGAGTGGTTTTCTCTTGGTGCGCTGGGCCATGGTGATGGGGATCGCATTGCTAGCCTTAACAGGAGTAGCCGGCGTCACGGATTCGGAAAAGGTGATGCCTCTTGTTTTGCGTGATTATCTTCCGTTAGGGGTGAGAGGCATAGTGATCGCCGGTTTGCTGGCCGCATTCATGTCCACCTTCAGTTCGACCGTCAACAGCGGGGCCTCTTTTATCGTCCGAGACATCTGGCAACCCTACTTTCGTCCCCAGGCCACCGCAAAACAGGCGGTCCGTTTCAGCTATTGGGCCACAGTTGTGCTGGTGATGTTGGGATTGGTCATCGGTTTTCAGAGCAAATCCATTGCCGAGATTTGGAACTGGATGATGGTGACCCTGGGTGCTGGGGTCATCATCCCCAATGTCTTACGCTGGTACTGGTGGCGGATGAACGGATGGGGGTATGCGCTGGGAACACTGGGTGGGATGGCCCTTGCTGCGATCGTTTTGTTCTTCGATAAGTTGCCCGTCTATGTCGTTTTTCCTCTTATTGTGACGGCATCCTTTCTGTTGAGCGTTCTTGGCTCTCTTTTTACCGCCCCTGTCGAGAAAGAGGTCCTTGTTTCTTTTTACCGGTCCGTGCGTCCGTTTGGTTTGTGGCGTCCGATCAAGGAAGTTGCCCCCTTATCAGCTGAAGAAAGGGTTTCCAAGGCGGAAAATGTTTTCTTGACCTGCTTGAATGTCCTGTTGGGGATGACGGCGATTGCTTCCCTCTATCTCTTCCCGATGTACCTTGTGGGACACTGGTATCGGTCCTCATTCCTCTGCCTGGGGATTGGATTGGTGACTGTTTTTGTTCTGAGGTTCACCTGGTACCGGAATCTCCCTCGGTCGGCCTGAAGATACTCTCAGTGAGACAGGATAGCTGCAGGAACGGGTTGCTTCTCGATTCCTGGACCTAAGTAGGCCACTTCGAAGGCCACACCTCCTGTCCTCTGGAAAAAATCGACGCGGATGGGATGCATGCCTTTTTCGAGTATGATCCGGCCCATGACCTCGGTTGGCCCGTGCAAGCCGTCGTTATCCACGACAAGTTCATTCCCGATGTGCAACCGGCTCCCGTCATCTGAGGCAACATAGAAGCTATACAAACCGTCCTCTGGAACAGTTATGTAACCCTTAAAGAGAATACCGAAGTATTCTTTCTGTGTGCTGGGCGAAAGGTCGAATTTTTCCACCGTGCCCTGTGTCTCAGGGGAGAGAGCCGTAAAATCAGGGATCTGTTCCCAGTTCCCTTGATAATAGGCGTAATGAAGCCCGGACGTGCTGCCGGCTCTCTTTTCTGCAGGTCGAAGAGGGACTTTCCTGTAAGATTTTTCCACAACACCGTTTACAGGGTGACCATCACGAAAGATTTGTGCCTTAACAGTGGTTGTGTCATCCAATCGGATGGCATCCTGGTAAACCGGAGAATTCTCTGTGGGTTGGCTTCCGTCCAGAGAGTAACGGATTTCTGCCTTCTCCAGGTTGCTGGATAACGAGACCAAAAGATCTTTGTGGAAGATATCGCTTTGTGCGCTGATTTTCGGCGAGCGGACGACTTCCGGTTTACCAGAGAATTCCAGGGCAAAAACAGAGACGTAAGGATCAAGGGGTTTTTCGGGAAGAGAGATAACAGCTGTCCCCGTTTGATAATCACAGCTCAGTTCCGTCTGAGGATCAGCCAGCGGGTAGATCTTCTGGGCTTTGCTGACCAATCCGGGAATCAAGAGTTTCCCGTTTTGTGGCCAGTTAAAAACATGGAGATACAGGGTGTGGTCCTTGGTCGTACTTCTTCCCCACTCCAAATGTTCGAATTGGCTTGCCGTGGTGCCGTAGATGCTCTCGCCGTTTTTCCCCATCCATTCACCCATGGCCTTGAGCCGATCTATGCTTTCTTGAGGAAATAAGCCTTCGGCTGTGGGGCCGACATTCAAAAGGAAGTTTCCTCCCTTGCTGGCGATGTCCACCAGCTTCTGGATCAGGTCTTTGTCGGATTTCCAGTTGTGGTCATTCTTGTTGTAACCCCAGTGGTCATTCATGGTCATGCAGGTTTCCCAGTCATACCCCAATCCGGTTGCCGGTATTTCCTGCTCGGGAGTGCCAAAATCTCCGGGGCTTGACTGGGGATCATAAGTTCCTGCCATCCCTGCACGTCCTTTTCCCACACGGTTGTTGATGATGACATCCGGCGCGATTGACCGCACATAATCGTACAGGTCAATGCCTATGTCTGGTGTCCATGTATGCTCCCATTCCCCATCGAACCATATCACGCCGATCTCCCCATAGTTGGAAAGGAGCTCTTTGACCTGTCCTTTCATGTAATCCACATATCGGCCGAAGTCAGCACCCTCGGCCGGACGGGTTTCCCAGCTGCGCCTGGGCAGGTAGTCGGGATGATGCCAGTCCATGATCGAATGGTACCAGCACATTTTGATCCCCTGTTTGCGGCATTCATTGGCCAGCTCCCTCATGATATCCCGCTTGAAAGGAGTGGCGTCCATCACATCGTAGTCGGTTTTTTTGGAGTCGAAAAGACAAAAACCGTCGTGATGTTTGCTGGTGATCACGATGTATTTCATCCCGGCATCCTTGGCTGCTTTGACCCAATCTTCCGGATTGAATTTAACGGGATTGAATCGGGAGGCAAACTTTTCATACTCTTTGACTGGAATCTGTGCAGTGGTAAGAATCCATTCGGCGTGCCGGGTTTCCCCCTTCCATTCTCCTGCCGGGATCGCATACAGGCCCCAGTGGATGAAAAGACCGAACCGGGCTTCTCGCCACCAGGCTATGCGTTTGTCCTTCTCCTGCACCGTTTCTTTTTTATCAGGCTGTATTTCCACCTCTGATTCCGCAGATTTTTCTGGTGATTTTTTGCAGGAGATCGGGCTGGCGAAAAGCATGATACATATCCCGATCAATGCACAAAAAACAAAAAAAACCTTTTTTTTCATGTCCATTCCCTCATCGCCCTTCTCGGCGGCTGCGGAATTCCGCATGTTCACTCCTAATCTCTGCGACTTTATCCTCTGTTTATCCGGATCTCTCACCCTTTAGTACAGCCGTGCTCAATACATCCTCGCCGGCCGACTTTGTCGGATTCCCTCGAAGAACGACTCGTGAAGGCTAGATCCTCAATGGCGCTGTGGACATACCTGATATCTTATTCCATTTGAGTTTACCCACACAATATGGAAGAGAACCGTCTTGCTTTATATTTTTTGAGTTACACTGTTTTTATTATCATCGTGAAAATGGAATGTCAAATTGCCTTTTCCCGGGATGGGATATCAATCGATTGTCAGAGCTTTAAGGGGAGGATATATTTTGAGCCCTCCATACATGGGTTGATGATCGATGATGTTGCCGTATCGGTCGAGCATCGGAAAATGGCGTTGATATCCATACACCGCCAGAAAATCTCTGACCGAGAGGTCTTTGTACAGAACCCGGGTCAGATCAAAGGCTAACAGGATATCGTCGAGCATATACCAAATGGCCAGATCTTTCGAGCGCTGATGGGAGTGTGGCAGCCCTGTGATATTCAGGGCTTGGTGTTGTTCGAAGGCCTTGTCGTAGACGGATTGCATCAGGAGGCTCACTTCCAGAGCATACCCTCCGAAGGGCGAGAATTGCAGCCAGGAATCCAGAGGAGCACCCTGGTCGCCGTGGAGGAGGAAGGTGAATTGCCTGAGCCAACGGCAATGACTTTTGTGGATGAGGTGGCGGAAAATGCCCTCGAGGTGTTGAGTCACACGACCTCCCCGGTAGATGTATTCCCGCCACACATGTTCCAATCGCTCATTGAGTCTTTCTCCGAGAAAATGCAATTTGCTTTTTGGGGCATAAATCTGACCCTTTTTCTTGATTTTTAGCAAAAGAGATGCCAATTCATCCAGCTCTTTTTTTTCGTTGTCCAGATCAAAGCGTTGATGGGTTGCAGCCAGGTCAACGATGGCTTGTGTGACATCGAGATAGGTCATGGGTTTGCTCTGTCCATTCACAATTTTGCCCTGGATTTCATACGGAAGAATGATTCTCGGACTCCCGCTCTTGATAAAGCTGACTCTTTTGATTTTTTTTATAGTCTGGTCAATCGCCTGATCCTTTGTCCTTTTTGTAAAAGACAGCACCCAGGGAGCGAACAAAAGAAAGTAGTTGAGCCAATGATATTGGGTGTAATCATCATCCACAAAGACAACCAATACTTTTTTCGGAGACAAACCAAGCTTCCTGATTTTCTGCTCGATGAGCTTTATGCTTTTTATGACATTTTCTGCTTTGCCAGAAACCTGGGTGTCGATGATGACTTTTTTCTCTCGACGGCTAACCAATCGATGCTGATCCACATAAAAGATGTCGATGCTCCGTTTTTGGCTCCACCGGCATAAACTCGACGGCTTTTGATCTCCCTCCTGGTAGCTAAGGAAAACCTCACAGAGGCCCTGTTTTTCAAAACGTTTCAAGGTATTGAGCAGATGACTTCCTGTCCATCGGGCTTGATCTCCCCTTCCCCACCAACTGACCATCACAAAGTAAACCTTCAGATCATTCTGTTCAATGGACTGTTTTACTAAAGGGAGAATGTCTTTTTTAAACTTGTGGTTTTTGTCCAAAAATAGGGAGTAATCCACGGTTACCAGAGGATTTTTCTTGGAGGTCCTCTTGATGAATCTTTCTCTGGAAAAGAGTTGAATTTCCCTCTTTTGGAGAAATTGTTCCAGTCGGGGCCTCTTTCCGTTCAAGAAATTCCTCCCGTTTTCAAAGAGAATTCAGGTTAGGTTAATGAGCCCGCAGTTGCTTTGCAGTCTGTTCGGATGCTTATCCTGTTCCCTTTGCTGTAAAAATATATACTTTTAGGATGGGATTGTCAATGCCCTGTATGGGTCCATAACATTAGTGACACTCACCTTGATGGATCCCCAAACAGGGTAGCTAGTCCTACTGAGTCCTTGAAATACTCATAACAAAATTATGAGCAGAAGTTCCTTATTACAATTGATATCATTCTCTCAGCCGCCTTTCCGTCCCCAAAAGGATTAATCCAGTTGACGTTTTGCTTATCCATATTTCTGTCCACGGCATCCAGGATCCTATCAGGATCAATTCCGGCTAATATGTTGATTCCGTCGATCAAGGTTTCAGGTCTCTCTGTAGTGTCCCTGATGGTCACACAGGGGGTTTTTAGGATACAGGCCTCCTCCTGTACCCCTCCTGAATCTGTAAGGATAATCCTGGCTTCCTTTTCTAGCCGGAGAAATGCGTGAAATCCTACAGGCTCGATCACCCTGATTCTATCGGGAATATGCAGCAAAAGTTCCTTGATAACCTTTTTTGTCCTAGGATGGATCGGGAATATTATTTCATATTCTTTATATTTTTGACTTACTTTTTCGATTCCTTTTAAAATTCCCGACAGTCTTCTCCGGCTATCGACATTTTCCGCTCGGTGGCAGGTCAAAAGAAAATATTTCTTTTTGGATAATTCAAATCGCTCAAGAATATCCATCCTGGCTTCGACTTTCTGGAAATGCTCATATACAACATCGACTACAGTGTTTCCCGTTAAATACATGCATTTGTTAATGCCTTCTTTCTTCAAGTTTTGTAAAGCTGTCTGGGTTGGAACAAATAGATAATCAGAAATATGATCTGTTATTATTCGATTTGTTTCCTCAAGTATACGCGGATCGTGGCAGCGTAAGCCGGCCTCATGGTGAGCAAGGGGAATACCAAGTTTTTGCGCCGCCAATGCACCAGCGAGGACCGAACTGGTATCACCTTGCACAAACACCACATCTTGTTTTTCCTTCATAAGTACCGTCTGTATTCCTCTGATCATGACTCCAATCTGTCGTAAGTGTTCGGTCTCTCCTGCAGAAAGATTGTATTCTGGGGGATCTAGACCCAGTTCCTTGAAAAACAGTCCATCCATTTCAAAGTTAAAATGCTGCCCAGTGTGAAGGACAAAATATTCAATATTCTTTTTCTTGCAGCACTTTATAACGGGACTCATTTTGATGATTTCCGGTCTTGTTCCCAGAATTATCGCGATTCTCATCTTATAAAATTTTCCTGTAGGCTTTCAGCGTTTGCTGCGCCGCGGCTGTCCAGGTATACCGCTCAAATATATGCTGGCTGAGTTCCATGGATTTCGGTTTCTCATAGGCTTTCAGCACGGCCTTTCTTATGGAAATAACGCTGGAGGGATCACAATATTCGGCATAGTCTCTAAAATATTCCAGCGTCGAGCCTCTATCTGTAGTGACAATATTACATCCTGCCAGCCCGGCCTCGAGACTAGATAATCCTGGAGTCTCATACCAGCTGGGCAAAACATGCACCCGGGCAGCTGCGTAGGCTGATATTAACTCATGGTGGCTCATTTGTCCTATGAAAATCACTTTCCGGCCGGACGCTTTACAGCATTTTTCATAATATTTTTTTTGTGTGGGATTGGATCCCCCGATAATCACTAAAGTCACCGAGGTATTGTGCACAGCTTGTATCAGTCTCAATATATTTTTTCTGTCTTCGATCCGGCTGACACATAGCACGAATTTGTCTTTTTCCAATTCGTGCTGGCGATATTTTTGTATGAACTCCTCGTGAGATCCATTTCTAAACCGAGAGTCAACCGCATTCGGAACAATGACGTATTTTTTTTTGATTTCAAGGTCTGTCTTCAAGCACTCCATCTCCACTTCTGAGTTAGGTAAGAGAATATCTGCGCTGTCGACGATATAATTCTGCTGCGCTTTAAATCCAATCCTGGCTTTTGTATTTTCAGTCGAATGAAATTTTTTCTGGAGAAGTAAAGCTGCGATCTTTTTGAGCTTTAATTTTATTTCACTACTCCGGGACATTCGATGATATATTCTTTTAAAAGGATTATTCAGTCCTTTTCGGAAAAACTCGTCCATATTCCAGTAAATAGTGGACAGGGCCACGGGGATATTGAATTTTCGGGCGTTTTCACACTGAGAGAGGGTCTCTCTAACCCTGGTAAGGTTAAATAGATGCACAACATCATAATGGTTTAAGTCCGGATTAACTTCATTGTCGATATCAACTTCAACGTTCAAAGAGCGTAAAGCCTCCGCTGTTTTAAGCAGCTGGATAGTATCTCCACCAGGATTAGAAAGATAATCTTCACGAATGTTAAACAATACTCTTATCATTTGCGGCAACCTCGGGTCGTGAATAATCCTTGCTCAAAATAATATCTCGTTAAAATGATCTGGATCTATATTCCGATTATCTTGAATTTGGCCTAATAAATACATGGCATTGGCGGCAAACATGCCGGACCAGGAAGTGTAAAGCCTTGATTTCCTTTTTATTCCCATAAAGTCCAATCTCCCAAAGCAAATCCCACCGTTTTCATTTTTGTTTGGACTCCCAGACTGCAGTTTGTTGATAAAATTAAGGGCTTTCAAGGCTGCTTTCTTATACCTGGAATTTTGCGTTATTAAATAAGCAAAGGCTAATATTCTGGCTGCCTGGGAGGTAGCATCCGTACGTTTGATTCTGATAATTTTTTGACTGTCGACGGTTATAGTTCCGTGATAAATCCTTTTCACACGACTGTCGGACAATCTCAACCGCAAAAAGATGTTAGGGAGATGGTAATAATCATAAAAAGATCCATCTCTATTCTGTGTTTTTAAAAGCCAGTCAGCCGCCGCCAGAATTTGTCTGCGGCATTCTGTATCATTACAGTAAATGAAAGCACTGATTATCCCTTCGATAGCATAGCAGTGGGCATGAGTAAATATAAAATCTTTCCCCTGGGCAGCCGGAAAGGAACCATCTTCATCCTGCATTTTTTTTGACCATGCCATCGTCTTACGAATGCTTTTTAAATATTCTTCATTTCGGGAGATCTTATAAGCTTTTATCAGGCCCCTAATATTTTTAATATGCAGACACCCCCTGTCTCCGGACCAGTATTTCAGCAACATGAAACTGTTAAAAACATTTTGGGTTCGATCAAAAACCGCTCTATACGAACCGTCATCATTCTGAGCCTGACTAATCAACCAATCCGCAGCCATAACCGCAGATTGCAAATATTGTTTCTCCCCAGTGACCATATAAAGGTCCATCAGCCCGTTAAGACAAACACCGGTATCAAAAGAATAGTATAAATGATGTGCCTTTCCATCCTCATTCACGTTCCATGGAATGGCTCCTCTCAAATTCCCCTCTTTTGCCTGAAATCTTACCAGAAAATTTCCGGCTTTCTTAGCGGTGTTTAAAAAATTTTCCTCTTGTTTTATTTTATAGAGGTTTAGAAGGAAATTAATGGCGTAGCCCGTGATTTCACAGTACAGAAACGAGTATTTTTTTTTGCTCGAATGGAAAGACTCATAAAAAGCATCGGCATTCCTGAAGACATGCCGGGAATGGATCCCTGAATCCAGGATCCAATTGGTGATCCTCTCGAGGTTATGGCTGAAATCTGATAACATTGACTTGAAATACTCCACCTCTTATATCAAAGTGATCGAGCATGGTCAATGCCTGTCTTGTCAGGGGCAACATCTCTAATCATTCCTCCTCAGCTTGCTCGACTACTACCTGACTGCTGTAAGGATGACAACGGATTTAGAGAGGTTTCTCCAGGATGGTGGGATTCTGATCGGACGGGAAAAATGGATTATATGCTCTCTAATCGTGAATGACGGAACCCTTTTCTGTGAAAGACTGATGAAGATAACCTGTGAGAACAAATCCATCTTCGTCGGGGGAGAGTGTTATTTTTAGCCAGGCGCCAATCTCCTCTTCCAATTCCAACATCGCACCAAGAGGCAATTTTTTGATGATTACAGCGCCATTTTTTGGCTTGATACGGAGCACGGCATTCTGCTTTATCACCCTCACCTGATTGTATTCTGCTGAAGTGGCTTGGAGAGACTGGTCGAGTGTTTTATCCAAAAAGAATATTTCCGGCGGGATGATAAGGGTCATCCCCAGCGTCCAGTTTGCGAGTAAAAGACCTAAAAAAAGCCCTATGGTTATCTTTTTCCGTTTTGTCGGCATTTGTGTCTCCCTTTTGTTTTGAACGATTTATTTTTTCCTTCTCAGCGGATTGAGGAAAAGCTTCACGCTTATCCCCGCCTGGAGGGAGTTGAGTTTCATGTTATCTATCGTCCCTGACGTCGTTTCTTGGCTGATCAGGTTAGCTAAAGTCCGTTTTCCTGTCAGGTTGGCCGTGTAATACCGGACATCCATGTTTACGGCAATGTTCTCAATCAGGAAAACATCCAGGCCGGCACCGAAGTGAAGTCCAAACGTGTGATCCACGCTTTCCTGAATGTTAAATCCCAGATTGTTCCAGGAATCGGCGATCTCCTCGTTCAGGCTGAATGTGTTCAGATGGTAATCCCCTCCTGCCACGAGGTAGGGAACGAACCGATTTTTTATCGGGTAACGGCCCTGGACACTGAGCATAAGGGAAAGGCTGCTGAGCCGGCCAGAGCTTAATCCATTGGCCGTGCCGGCCACATCGCTCTGGAAATAAGGCACCCTGAGTTCGATCGCGAGATGTTTCATCACGCAGAATCCGAAGGTTCCGCCAAAATTTATCCCTTTTCCGAAATTGGACTCGGAAGGCATGGTGTATCCGGCGCCACCTCCCACCCAGTAATATTCTCCAAAACTCGTTTTTCGCGGAGTTGGGACTTCTTGGACTAGCTTGGGTTCAGGTTCGAATTTCGCTTCTTCTTCGATGATCTCGGGCGCTGTCTCAGGAATTTTTTCTGGCTCTGGGGGAACGACGGTTTCAAAGATTTCATCCACAATGTTGTGGTGGATATAGCCGGAGAGGACAATTCCTTCTTTGTTAGGAGCGAGGTTTACGCGATGCCAATTTCCGGTTTTAGCCATGTGTTTGAGCTCAACTCCAGATCGAACCTGGTGGATAATCGAACTCTTCGTGGTTGGCATCAGTCGGATGTTGGCCCGGGGGACCTTGATCGAAACCTTTGTCAAGACCTTGGGCAAATCCTCGGTTTCTGTTTCCTGCGTTTCTTCAGTCGTAACTGCCTCATCTGCTTGGGCTTTTTCCTGTTCCACCGTCTCGGTTATTTCTGGATTCTCTTCTTTTTGAGTCTCCGTTCCCTCGTTCAGAATTTCCGGTTTCTCTTCCGCATTTTCCTCAAGTGCCTGTTCCTGTTGGGCCTGCTTTTCCTGTTTTTCTTTTTCCATCTTGTTCAGCAAATTTCTCAGTCCGTCCAACTCTTTTTTCAAATCCTGCGTTTCCTTTTTTTCGGGATCGGAATATTTTGCTTCTGAAAGTTGTTCAGCTGTTTCTTCTGGGCTTTCTGGATCATCCGGAGGAATTTCCTTGATGATTTCAACCCTGTGGCTGTCGATAAAACCGGTAACTTGGGAACCTCTCTTTTTGGAAAGATAGGAAATGTACAACCATTTGGTAGTTTTCTTCCCCGATTGGAACAGGGTCACGGTCGTTCCTCTGGGAATGGAATCGATGACGATACTGTGTTGGCTGGCCTCGAGAAAAATTTCTGCCTCATCGGCGATAACTTCGGCTTTTAGGATTTCCGCTGTTTCTTTGTGATACATGGCAGATAAAACAGAAGGAAACAAAAGAGCCAAAAAAGCTGCAATCAACAATACTTTTTTCATGGTCCCTCTCCTTATTATATCTTAAGGTGTATTATGTTTCTGCATAATGGTCAATCGCCCCATCGGGTGATAATGGGGGGTGAAATTTTCTCACCCCCGTTTGGTGTGACAACCCGCAAGAAGTGTGCTCGGCATTAGGATTCGAAAATCGGATGGAGTTTTCCTTTGATGTTATGAGCTGCGTGATAGCATTTGGGATTGCTGTGTCCGGAGCAGCCGTACAGGGGTAAGTGGGATTCAGATTGGGCTTGATCGGGGTTCTTCTGCTGGTTCTGATCGATCCTGTTTTTGTGCCTGGCCCGCTTTTGCTGGCCGCCGGGATAACCTTTGCGGGACTGGAATTCCCCCTGACTTCGCGAAACGTGCTCGTGGCCGGGGACCTTGTCGAGGTTTATGGGAACCGCCTCCGCCATCGTAGGAGGCCCGATGGCGCTGGTCTACCAGAAGCAAAAAGGCCCTAGGATCAGAGAGATCCTTTCGGTGATTTTCTCGGCCGGAACGGTTATTTCCATGGTATCGCTGGCAATCATCGGACGGTTCGGGCTAAGGGAAGTTCATGCAGCCATGGTGTTGTTTTCTGGTATTGTAATCGGATTTTTGTTATCCTTAAAAACCTCTATTGATTCAAATCGGGGAGGACGGCGAAGACGCGGGCAGGAGAGCCCGTCCCCTCCTTGATCAACATCGGGATAACGTATAGGATTGCTCCTGAGGATGGCAGTTGATCCAAGTTGGCGATATTTTCGAGGGCGAGATTATCGGCAGCAAACAAAACTTGATGCACTTTGAAATCTTTGGATCTCCCATAATCTATGCTGGGCGTGTCGATGGCGATCCCCGTAATATTTCTGTTTGTTAGTAAAAATTTGACCGATTCCACCGAAAATCCCGGGAAATTAAGCTCCGGAAGCGCTGCTTCTCCGGTTTTATCGGTGCCAAACACTTTTTTCTTATTCGGATAATATTTAGTGCCGATCCCAGTGTACATGATGATCCAAGCCTTATCCGGGATTTTTCCGTGCTCCGCTTCCCAGGATGCAATATCTTCAACAGAAAGAGTATAATCCCTGTTATTTGCGCATTTTTTTGTGACATCGAGCTTGACTGCCGGTCCTATCCATTCCTCCAGAGGGATCTGGTCAATGGTCCGTCCATTTTGGGAAAAGTGGATCGGCGCATCAGCATGTGTTCCGCCGTGTTCAGAAGCGCTGAATTCATTCGAGGCATACCACCATCCCCCTTCTGAAACTTCCCAAGATACCTTTTCGAGGTGAAAAGATTTGGCAGTGGGCCAATAAATGGTATTTTCGTCAAAGGGATAAGTCATATCCAGCAGCCTACTGTTATTTTCTTGAGAGTTGAGGAATGTTGTGATCAATATGCAAACCATCAGAATGACAAAGCAATTTTGAAAAGAACCGATGTTTGATTTCATCGAAAACCCTCCTGCAAAAAAATCCCCATACGGGCGTTTTTTATGAATAATCCAAGCTAAATATGCTATCCAGAATTTATCGGGATTATGACTTTTTTAGAGCGGCAAAGCGGGCTTTGGCATCGTCGATTTCTGGTATCCCGGGATCGGCATCTTTCCAGAGGTCGAGAAAACGCTCGAAGTGCTCGATGGCCTTTTCATTTTGGCCCTGTTGCTCAAAGATCTTTCCCAGTGTGTACAGGCTTTTGGCGAAAATTTCTCCATCCCCGATTCGTCCCAGGTGGAAAGACAGGATTTTTTCAAACTCTCCCTGTGCGCTGAACAGATTCCCCGCCTTATAATAAGCCTGGGCAAGGGTGAAAATAAAATAAGCCTGAATTCGAGGGAAATTATCCTCGGGCGCATACAAGGATTGTACGGCTTGACTCAGCTTCTGGATGGATTCCGAAAAGTTTCCCCTTTCGAATGCGATCATGCCCAACAGGTGATCATGGAATTTGATGAGTTTTTTGTGCATCCATGTCGGAATCGATTTTTTTATTTCTTCTGCTATTCTTGAAGCGTCATTATAGGATTTCATCTGAGCGTAGGCTATGCCCTTAGCATACAAAGCCATGATTTGTCCCGATATACTTTCGGCTCTTTGCGCGTTCTCTTCGACGACATTAAACTCTTCCAGAGCTAGCTGTGATTGTTTCGTCCTGAGGTAGAGACGGGCAAGTTGCTCATTGAGGACGGGTTTTTTCAGGAGTTCTTTCTCCGCTTCTTTAAATTTTCCCTGCAGCACATACAGATTGGTCATGTCCAATCTGCGGTCGGTGCTACCCTCTGACATCTTTTGGTACTGGCTTTGCGCGTGTTCCAATTCGCCTTTCAACAGGGAGATATGCCCCATGAGAATGTCATATGTAAGCTGGAGGTTTGGATCCAGAGAAAGCATTTTGTCCAAATTGGCTTGGGCTAGATCATATTTTCCCTGGTAAAGGTAAACGGTGTTTTGCTTAAGCAAGAATGCGATATTGTCTGGATTCCTGTCGAAATATCTTTCGATTACCTGATCGGCCTTGTCATACAATCCCATGGCCTCATAGGTTTCGATAAGATTCCAGGAGGCAAGGCGGTCATCCGGATTGTTGCGGATGTTGGTCTCATAATGGGCAATGGTCTTGTTAAACTCTTCCAGCTCAAAGTATAAAATTCCCAAGTTTGTGTTGCCGATGGTATCATCAGGATACTGAGCCAATAATTTCTTGTAGGCCTCCATGGCTTTGTCATAACTTTTTTCCCAGGATTTGTAATAATCCGCTTCGATCGTGTATTGCTCCCTTTCCGATACCTTGTCTCTGAGGTCGAAGGCTTTTGTGATGGCCTCCAGTTTTGCCGGCCGGAGACTCAGGTTGTTAAAAGCCATAGCCACAGATCTCCATGCCATGGCAAACTCAGGGTCGATTTCGAGGGCTTTTTGCATCGTACCGATACTTCGCCAGTAATCTGTCTGAAGATGATAGGTTCTTGCTTCGCTGTAGAGTTTGTAAGCCTCTGGAGAACTAGTGGTGATCGTCTCGATCCTGCTGTCGGTGTCGGCTGTGATCTCCTCCTCGGTCAGTTCGAAATGAGCCTTTATTCTTCTGGTCAGCTCGTCCACCATCGTGTAGAAGCTTCTTTCGCCGATTCCTTCGACGCTTTCCGAACCGAAAAGCTCGCCGGTACGGCCGTCTTGCAGGGTTGTGCTGATCCGGAATGTCTCTCCTGCCTTAGTAAAATTTCCCACAAGAATCCTGTCTGCACGTCCGCGGGAAGCAACTTCCTCTATAACCTCCGATGAATAGGTCGTCGCTTCCAACTGGTTCAGCCTGTCGAGAATGTTGTACAGGATTTCCCCGCTTACCACTCGAATGAGCTTGGATTGGGAAAGGTCTGTGATCAACAAATCCGCCAGAGCTGTTCGCCAGTGGTCCAGGCTTTCTTCTCCCGTGTTGTTTTTGAAATACATGACCACGAGCGAAGGCTTGTCAGATGGGGGAAGCATGACCTCTCTTCGTGGAAGAAGTTGCCAGACGACCACCGCTATGACGGCCAAGGCCAGGACAGCCAACAGAGGTATCAGCGCTTTTTTTGGCTTGAAGCTTACGGTGATCTCCTTTTCGGTAATCGGCGTCCGTTTGGGTATGACTCTCTCTGTTGTAGGAAGGCCCTCTTCCATCGCCTTCAGCTCTGCCAGAAGCTTGTCGATGCTCTGGTATCGTTTCTCTCGATCTTTTTCGAGACATATCAAAATGATTTGACTGAGATCTCCTGAAATTTGAGGGTTGAACTTGGCAGGATCAGGAGGCTTTTCGCTTCTGTGCTTCATGGCAACGCTGATCGGTGTTTCTCCCTCGAACGGGACCCTTCCGGTCAACATCTCGAACAGGATGATTCCCAATGAATAGATGTCCGAGCGTTGGTCGACCTCCCGGAATTCTGTCTGCTCCGGAGACATGTATTCCGGCGTGCCGATCATGACACCAGGCCGGGTAGTTCCCTCGGACTCAAGAGAGCGGGCAATCCCAAAATCCATTATTCTGGCATTTCCCTGTTTGTCGATCATGATGTTCTGGGGTTTGAGGTCGCGATGGACCACCCCCAATCTGTGGGCTTCGTTCAATCCATCGCAGATCTGCTTGGCGATACTGACGGCCGTTCCCACGGATAATTGCTTGGTCATCCTTATCATGCCTTTAAGGGTTTCCCCCGGCACGTATTCCATGGTTATGTAATGTGTCCCCGATTCCTCACTGAGGTGGTACATCCGGCAGACATTTTTGTGGGATATTTTCCGGGCCATCTTCAACTCGTTGCCGAATCGTTCGATGGTGTTGCTGTCGGCGATCTCAGGCCTTATGAGCTTAAGAGCCACTTCCTCGTTGATCTTTTTATCCAAAACCCTGTAAACTCGGCCCATGCCCCCTTTTCCCAGCTCTTCGATGATCTCATAGCGTTCGGCAAACATGGCTCCCCTCTCCAGTTCCAAAATCGGAGTTTCGAGCGTCAATGTTTTGGCCAGCGGGCTTTTATCGGGAGACAATAGAGGTATTCCGCAGTTGCCGCAATAGGAGGTGTTGGCGGGGTTATCATACTGACATTTTGGGCATTTCATCTTGAGGCGTTCTTCAGATTAATCCATAATAGACCCAAATCAAGAAACTGTCAAAGGGAAACGAGTGGGAAAATCTTCTTTTGTGTTACTACTCCATGATGAACAGGGAATCCTCTAATCCTGTGTTGTATTGGACATCGGTGATGGTGAGTATGCGTGCTTCCGCTCCGTTCATGTACGAGGTGATTTTGTGTTGAGATTGGTTGCACAATCCACATAAAGAGTCAATTTAAAACCATCGGCATAGGTTTGCTCTACGACATAATGGTCTTTACCTTCCAGAGTTTCCTTTCCCTTGTATGCAAAGGATATCCCATAACCTGAATTATTCAAGGTTAATATACTATTGTGTATTACGTGTTTATTCAATTAAAGTTTATCGAAAAGTTTGGCGTCAAACCTTGACATTGGACATTTTTTGACTGAACTTCAAGAGGTGCGTCTGAACTATTATTTGGTAAGTCCCTTGTTTAGATTTGCCACACGCTCGGGATCCATTTTGGTGATGGCTCTGTCATACGTAATCAGTCCGTTTACCTCGATTTCCACATCGGTTGTCTGCGTGTAGACGGCTGCCGATAATCCTCCTTCGACCAGAACTTTTAATTTTTCGATCAGCTCTAGGTAGGCCTTGATCAGGTCTTCGGCATTATCAAAACTTCGGTACCCCCAATTTTTCTCATCCTGCCAGGTGTGTCCTTTTATGGGCAATCCCAAGCCGCCGAATTCTCCGAGCACGGCCGCACGGTTGGGCTCGTTTGCCGGAGCATCGGGACCTGGATAGGAGTGGATATCATGGACGTCGCCCATGCCGCGGTCTGCCCAACCGCTGGCGTTGTTGACCAATCGTGTGGGATCGAGTTGTTTGATCCAATCCACTAACCTGGCTGTATCGTACTGACCCCATCCCTCGTTAAAAGGCACCCACATCACGATACTCGGGTGGTTGTACAGGCAGTCGATCATCCGGTTGAGTTCGACCTCGAATTGTCCAGCCGATTCCGGTGAACGCTCGATGTCCTTTCCTTCCCTCCCGATGTGGGAATCTCCGTTGGGCATGTCCTGCCAGACAAGCACCCCGAGTTTATCACACCAGTAGTAAAATCGGCGAGGTTCGATCTTGACATGTTTGCGCAGCATGTTCATCCCCAGTTGTTTGGTTAGCTCCAAGTCGTATCGGAGGGCCTCATCTGTCGGGGCAGGATACAGCCCATCCGGCCACCAGCCCTGATCCAGGGGACCGATCATGAATTGGGCTTGATTGTTCAGGAAAAGCCGATTTATTCCGCCTTCGTCTTTTGCCACAGAGATCTTGCGCATCCCGAAATAGCTATCAATGTGATCGATTTCCCTGCCTTGGTTATCTTTCAAAAGGACTTTCAGGTCGTAAAGGACAGGGGAATCCGGAGACCACAGTTTGGGATCAGGTAAAGTCAGGGATATTTTTTGTCCCACCATACCTTTAGCTTTGATCTCGGTTGATTCCTCTCCAGATACCACCAACTCGACTTGATAACCCAGAGCTTTATCCGGGCAGTGAACGGCCACATGAACTTCACCGGTGTCGATATCCGGGATAATCTTCAAGGATTCGATGTGCTTCTGTTCGACTGGCTCCAGCCATGCCGTTCCCCAGATGCCGGTCACCGATGTGTACCAAATGCTGTGGGGATCTCTCACCTGTTTGCCTCGCGGCTGTGTACCTTCGTTGATTGGGTCCCACACAGAAAGGACGACCTCTTGTTTCCCTCTTTTTTTAAGTGCATCGGTGATATCAAAGACGAATGGATCGTAGCCGCCTCGGTGTGTGCCCATCTGACGCCCGTTGATCCAGACGGAGGTTTCCCAGTCCACGGCTTCGAAGTTGAGGAGGACCCTTTTTTTCGACCAACTTTTTGGGATCGTGAACGTGTGCCTGTACCAGAGGCGGTTTTCCTTACCAACGGATTTTTTGACTCCAGAGAGCGCAGATTCCACAGGAAATGGAACGAGGATGTATCCGTCATACTGTTCGGGGGCCTTTTCTTCCTCATGCTGGATTGCATACTCCCACATCCCGTTCAGGTTCAGCCATTCCTCCCGTTTCATCTGAGGACGCGGATATTCAGGATGGGCTGTGACAGATTTGACATCCTTGGCCCACTGGGTCATGATTTTTCCTTCCACGGGTTGCCAGTCCACCTCTGGGATCGCTGTTTCCTTGCTGCAGAAGATCCCGGCAAGCAGGATCATAACGATTAGCCCGATATTTAAGCTTTTTTTGATGTACGTTCTTTTATTCATTTCAAACCTCTTAAAAAGGGGACTGTTCTATTTTTTCCGTTCCACTATAATATTATGTTCTGAAGGGCAATTCCCAGGAAAAACCCGAAAACAATGAAGCTTATTATTGCCCAGATGCGCTTTTTTATGGATGCAGGGTGAAGGAGATATCCGAACACAAACCCGACACCCGAAATTTCCACAAAATAGACAAGGCTTACAAGAAACAGAAAAAGTGGCGGAAGATTCAAAAACGAGATCCAACCGAGAAAGTTCGAAAGAGAGAATAACCCACCGCAGATGGCGCCAAAGGCAAGGCCTTTTTTGACATCGCCATCTGTTTTGAACAGGCGTGCATACAGCCAGCCGAACAAAAATGTGAGGATCAGAAAACTCAGGTAGCCGATAGGGATCAGACGAAAAAGTTCGTCTTTGGATTTGAGTGCCTGTAGATCTTGTGCCCAAAAGGAACTAAGGAGAACAGCATGAGCCAGAAAGTCGATCATCAGGAAGAATAGCCAAGCCACAAATGTTGTGAGGACAAATCGTCTCATTTAATCAAAAATTTTCTCGAGATTCTGGTATTTGGTGTGGAGAAAATCGACGGCCTTTTCGACGGAGTCCGCATCTTGTGTCGCACAAATCTTTTTGAGTTCCATCGAGGCTTCCAGCAGCTCCTTTGCAGCAGCAGCAAACTCATCTGTTTTCGCTTCGAGTCTTTTGGGAAGCGTTGCCTTTGTGATGGCTTCCGCTTTCAGGATGAAATCATCGCTTACAGATGCAATATTATCGAATTCCTTGTTGGGGAGATATTTGTGGTAGACCACATACAGAACCTTGTGGAATTCATCGATCTCCTTCAAGACAGGCCGGATAAGTCGGACCATCATTTCATATTTGGCGTGCAAGGCTTCGGCGGCATCCAACAGAGCTTGATCGTCCTCTCCTGCGGCTGCTTTGTTGTAGTCCTCCACCGCCTTTTTCAACTGTTCCAACCCCTCATCCCATTTGACCTTTTTGTCTCTCAGGATGCCCGGAAGTTTTGCGTTGAATACGTTTTTGGCCAATCGGTTCACTTCCGGGACATACTCCCGCAGGGCCGCATAATCTTTTTCTGGATAGGCAGTGTGCCAGATAGGATAAATGATTTCATGGAATTCGCTGAGCTCTTCCACCCTGCTTTCGGTTTCTTCTCCCTGGAGAGGACCTGAGGCGGATAAATGGAATGGACCGAGAAAAAGAAATAGGAAAAGCACGGATAAAATGTAAAATCTGTTCTTCATATGACGCTCCTTTAAAAAAAAAGAATTTAATCGTTGGAAACTCAGAAATTATACATCATAACTGCAGGTTATAAAACCCTTAAAAAACACCCATTTTATGACCTGGAGTTATAAAAATCCGTCTTTGGTCGTTAAGCAAATTTACGCTGCTGTCAAATTGTGATATAGTCTTCCTCCATTAGAGAGAATGCAAATTCTTTAAAAACAATAAGTTGATTAGAATTTCAAATTGGCACAAAAAATGCTCATCTCTTTTGAAATAATAGGAATGGTCAAGACATGAAATGAAGGAGGGCAAATCATGAAGCACAAAATGAAAAGAAGAGACTTTATCGGGAAAACCGCTTTTGGCCTGGTTTCGGCTGGACTCTCGACTCCGTTTATGAAAAAAGCTGTTGCCGGTCAGGAACAGTCGCCGAAGATCATATACAGAACTCTGGGTCGGACCGATCTTCGGATCCCGATCGTCAGTTTTGGCGTGATGAATTCCGACAGCCCAGATCTCATACAGAGATCTCTGGACATGGGAATCAACCACCTGGATACAGCCAATGTCTACTTACGGGGGAACAGCGAGCGTGTTATCGGAGAGGTGCTGGAGAGGAGCGGGAGTAGAGACAAGATCCATGTGGCCACCAAGATGCGATTTGCCCGCGACACGGATAAAGGCGTTTTTGTTTTGAAAGGCAGCGAAAGAGAACCCGGAGCCACCGAGGAAAATCTGTTCAAACAGCTTGAGACAAGCCTCGGAAGACTGCGCACAGATTATGTGGACATCCTTTATCTACACAGTTGCTACAGTCGCCAAATGGCGAATTATGAACCTCTGATGAATGCCCTGGTCAAAGTCAAAAAACAAGGAAAGACGAGATTCATCGGAACCTCCACCCACACAGATGTGGCGAATGTCATTCGAGCCACCACCGATGCAGGGATATACGATGTCGTTCTTGCAGCCTATAACTATGTCCTGGAGGAAAAAGAAGAAATAAAAAAGGCGATTGCGTATGCGGCTAATAAAGGAGTCGGGGTCGTTGCCATGAAAACCCAGGGAGGCAGACGCCTGCAGCAAGATTCTGATACCGAAATCAACAACCAGGCGGCCATAAAGTGGGTGCTGAACGATGAAAATGTGTGCACGACGATTCCGGGTATGACCACATTCGAGCAGCTGGACATGAACATGGGAGTGATGAACGACTTGACTCTTACGAAACAGGAACAGAGAGACCTCCAGCTAGCCGCATCCTTGCGGGGTACTCTGTTCTGCCAAAACTGCCGCTCCTGTGTGCCCACATGCCTGAATAATGTCGCTGTTCCCAACCTGATGCGGGCCTACATGTATGCCGCAGGGTATGGGAATTATATCCAAGCACGAACGACCATAGCCGAACTGCCGGAAAAGAAAGGATTGAATGTTTGCCGGGAATGTTCCGCCTGCTCAGCCTCCTGTTGCCGCGGTATCGACATCGGCTCCCGTGTCAACTCCTTGATCGCCGAAGGCCTGTATTTAGGCTAATAACTTACCATTTTTTCCGGACGTGGCTGATGGCCTGGATGGCGGCCACGCAGCCTTCGCCTACAGCAGAGGCTATCTGAAGCCCGCCGCAGGTCACATCTCCGGCTGCGAAAACACCTTCCAGATTAGTTTTCTGCTGCCTATCCACTTTGATGCATTGCCTGTGGTCGAGCGCCACGCCTGCTTTGGCTAAAAGCGATGTGGACGGAATCTCCCTGAAGATGAAGATCGCCGGAACCTCCAGTTCTTCTTCTGTTCCTTCTGTCTCGACGACAATTTTTTTCACCCGGTTATCCCCTTCGATCGACTTGATTTTAGTCTTTTTAAGGAAGGGGATTCCTTTTGAGTTAATTTCCTTTAAAAGATTTTCCGACACCTTGATATCTTCTTCGCCAGGAATCCAGCGCACATCGCAATCCATTCCTTTGAGAGCCAGGATGTCTTCTGCTGCTTCATCCGAGTTGCCCAAGGCCACGACAGATTGGCTGCGGAACAAAGGGCCATCGCAAGTGGCGCAGTAACTCACACCCATTCCCAGGAATTTCTCCTCTCCCGGGATCATCTTGGCTTTGGAAAGGCCCCGACCTGTAGCGATGATGACGGCCTTAGCCTCGATAAAGGCATCCTTGGTCGTCACGTATTTGGGATCCGTGGTAAGGCTGAAATTTATGGCATCCCCGGTCATGATTTGCGCTCCGAAATGTTCGGCATGGTCCCGCATTTTTTTAAGAAGCTCCTGGCTATCGATGGAAATAAATCCGGGATAGTTTTCCAGTTTGTATCCGATAGACAAGCGGGAAGCCGTCCTGCCCTCCAATATCAGGGCTTTCCTACCCGCACGCGCGGCATACAGGACGGCCGTCAATCCTGCCGGTCCGCTCCCGATAATCAAGATTTCTGTGGTTATATTTGTAACCGTTGTGGCTGTGCTTCCCATTTTTCATTCTCCTTTGGATTAGACGAATAAAACAATATTATATCTGAAGTGAGTCGTCTTGTCATAATCCTCAGGAGGATTATTTGTCCGAAAAAAGCTTTTTGAGGATGGACAGGGATTCGGGAAACAATTCTTCGATCCCGATGTGTTTCCATTCGGCATATCGGATCAGCCATCGGCCTTGCTTTTTGATCATCTCGATTTTGAACCGGTAGTTGTCTGTGGAGACCGGCACCAATTTACGCAGAGCTTTGGCCGCCCCGCTGGAAAGGGCCGCATCTGTTCGAATGGTGGCCTCGCCAAGATTGATTCCATCGATCCGCGTGCTCAGCACATGGACGACAATCCCTCTGAACTCACTAAAATAGGTCTGAACCATGTCCTGCGTCTGCCTTTTGTCTTGTCCCCGGTAATCGGAATAATCATCGGAGAGAAGGCCCATAAGGCTAGTGATATCCTTTTTTTCGATGTGTTGGCCTGCCTCCTTCATCAGTTCCCGGATCTGATCTTCATCCGTTTTTGGCCCGCAGGATACACAAAAAACAGCATAGGCAAGGATCGATAGGATAAATACTTTTGTCTGGAATGTGTTAGGCATGGTTCTGTCAAAGTTTAATGGATTCCCCCCAAAAAAAGAAGGAAATAAATTGATATCACAAGAATGGATTGTGTAAACTATTTTTGTAAGATATTCGTACCCCTTTAGGGAGGCGTATTCATGTTAAAGAAACTACCGTTGTTTATCTTTATTGTGGTTTTTTTTCTGATTACAGCGTTGGCAATGGAAGGAATCCAGGACAGGAGAAAATCCATAGCTTCTGAGCTGGAGAAAGTAAACGATGCCATTGAGGTTATCGAAGAAATGGTCGAGATCCCGGAAGAGGGTATCCCTGAAGCCCTGTTGAGCAACGCCTATGGCATTGCCATTATTCCCAAGGTGATCAAAGCAGCCTGGGTTGTTGGAGGACGATACGGGAAGGGCGTTATTCTCGTTCGAAACGAGAGAGGCCGATGGGGCAATCCTTGTTTTGTCCGCATAGCTGGGGGAAGCGTGGGATGGCAGATCGGGGTCCAGTCGGCAGATATCATTTTGGTGTTTAAACGGAAAAAAAGCATCGATTCGATCACAGAGGGCAAGATTATACTGGGAGCGGATGCAGCTGTGGCTGCTGGTCCTGTGGGCCGTCGGGCCGAAGTGAGCACGGATATCGAATTAGAGGCAGAGATCTATTCCTATTCCAAAAGCCGGGGATTGTTTGCCGGCATATCTGTCGAGGGTTCGGCGATCCAGATCGATGAGGATGCGAATGCCAATTTTTATGACCAGGACTATCTCAGCGCCCACGATATTTTATTCGGAGGAAAAAGGTTAAACGTGCCGGCAATGGCGAAAAAACTCAAGGAGATTTTGACCGAATACACAAGCACGAGAATCTAAGTATGCCATTAGGCATGCCCTTCGCCTTAGTTCGTTACCAGCGGTCGGTGCGGAAGGGAGATGCGGGGAGCCCTTCCCTGTTAGAGAGATTGGGGGTGGCCAGCTGGTGCCAGCCAAACCGGACAGCCACAGGCTCAGAGACTTTTTCACTCCATGCCAAAACCGAATCGCCGCTGATTTCTGCCCGGGCTTTGTAAAAGGTCCTATCTTGGCCGGCAATTGCGAACCAGGATAATGGCCGGTCGTCCAAAGAGATAAGACCGCTCCCCACATGGGCGAACTGGATGCGGATTTTGTTTCCCTCGACAGACAAGGATTTATACAATGGTCCTGAATAAACGAGGTCCTTCTGACCATAAGTTTTTGCCAGAGCCCAGAGAGAAAGCCGGTAACCCACATCCTTTTTGTTTCTGGGGTGGATATCGGTCAGGTTGGTGATATCGGTTGTTACGGCCATTCCTGTGTTGGGGATCTTCAAGGCATCGCATTGTGCTTCCCAGATTAGGGGAAGACGATAGTAGTCCAGAACACCGTTTCCTTCTTCCTCGAGCGAATACCCATAATTATAGGGCGCGAGCTGGACAAAATAAAAAGGAAAGTCTCCCAATCCCCAGACGCTTCTCCATCCGTTGATCAGGGCTTCCATTTTTTTTGTGTAGATCAGTCCATCGTTCCGGTTGCTTTCTCCCTGGTACCAGATGGCTCCCCGTATGGCAAAACGGATAAGCGGATGGACCATGGCATTGTACAAGGCCGTCGGTGCTTGGGGATCATGGTGGGGGTGGAGGGGCATCTCCGGCTGGAGGGGGATCATTTTTCCCGCCGAGAGTGCGGATTCATACGCTTTCAGCCAATTCGTTAGTTCTGGCAAGTGCTCTTTCGATTCTGTCCGGTATTCTTCGTCTGCCAATTTTATCTCTTCGAGGATGTCCTGAAGCTCGAGGACGGACTGGAATCCGGCAACAGGGGTCCAGGGCTCGATCCGGGTGCCGCCCCAGCGGGAGCTGATCAGGCCCACAGGGACATCCAGTTTTTGGTGGAGTTCACGCCCAAAATAGTAGGCAACCGCTGAAAAATCCCGTATCGTTCGAGGCGTACAGATCTTCCATTCCGTCTCCACATCTTCCTCAGGGTGTGTGGATACCTTTCTGGGGACATGAAACAGGCGGATCAGGGGGAAATCGGCTCGTTGGATTTCAGGAGTGGGGCTGTGCGTTCTCCACATTTCCCATTCCATATTGGACTGCCCCGAACAAATCCAGACTTCTCCCAGCAGGATGTCATCCAGCACAACCGATGCGCTTTGTGTGCCGGTGATGATCATCTTGTCCGGGCCTTTACCCGCCTTCACAGCCTCCAGGGAAATTTCCCACCTGCCATCTTTGTCCACAGTAGTCTGGGCGTTTTGATCCCCAAATGCAACAGATATCCTTTCTCCCGGCTCGGCCCATCCCCATATTTTGATGGGTTTGTCCTGCTGCAATACCATGTGGCTCCCTATGACGGAAGGAAGTCGGATATCTGCAGATAGCGTGGTCGTAAGAAGAAAAACTCCGAAAAGGGGAAAAACGATGCTTTTTAAATGTTCTTTATAGGTCTTGCGATACATTTATTCCTCCTTGTATGGGCCTATTTATTACCATAATTATTCCAACGAAACCATAAGTTATTCTATTCCGTCTTAAAAATTGTCACTCTTTACTTGAGGAGTATTTTGTCTTTTTTTAGGGGGAAACCAAGGGTTTTTGTCATAGTGTTGGTCTTTATTGTGCTTTTTTTCTTGGGTTAACAATGCTTTTACACTTAACCGACCTTTCAGACGAGCCGCTCCAGGGACAGATCGTGCGGCAGACCCGGGCTAAGATTTTAGCCGGGGAGCTGGCTGCCGGTGCGGATCTGCCATCGATCCGCAAGCTGGCAAAAGAGCAGCACATCAGCGTCATCACGGTGCAACGTGCCTATGAAGCCTTGGAGAACGAAGGTCTCATCCATTCCAGGCGGGGAAAGGGATATTTTGTGACCGAGCTCTCCGATGAGACAAGAAAAAAGATGGCCAGAGAGAGATTTCAGGAGATCTTGGAACCCGGAATTAGGGCTGCGAAGGCAGAAGGTTTGCATAAAGAAGAAATAAAAAAAGTTATAGCCAATATTTTAGAGGAAATATAAATCAGCAGATGAACGAGGAGGAAAATCATGGAAAAAGCTTTTCAATATAAGGACATGATTAAAACATTTCCAGGTTTTAAACTGGGGCCACTCAATCTGGAGCTGGAGCCTGGGACTGTGCTTGGCCTCATCGGCCCCAACGGAGCTGGTAAAACCACGTCGATCCAATGCCTTGTGGGGCTATTACGAGCAGATTCCGGTGAGATGAGGATTTTTAGCCGTCCGAATGACTTGAACAGGCCCGCGTGGAAACGGGATATCGGTTACGTTGGAGACATCTCTGTGTTTTACGAACGCTGGACAGGACTGCAAAACCTTCGGTTCCTGTCGCAGTTTTACCCCAATTGGTCGGATGAAAAAGCGGCAGAATTAGCCAATCGGTTTCAACTGCCTCTGGACAAACGGGCAAAAGATCTGTCCACAGGCAACCGAGTAAAACTCTCTTTGGTTTCGGCTCTGGCTCACTCTCCCAGGCTGCTCCTTTTGGACGAGCCCACTTCCGGGATCGATCCGGTCGTCCGGACCGAGGTGCTGGATGTTCTGTTCGAGGTTTTGGAAACTGGAGAACGCTCCATTTTTTACACCACTCATATTCTCCCCGAGATCAACCGGTTGGCCGACGAGTTGGCCTTTATCGATGAGGGACAAATCTGGTTCCGCACGCCCAAGGAAGACCTGAACGACCGGTGGAGGAAAATCACATTCCGGCTTGCCGAGGAAAACATCGCGTTAGAATGCATTGTAAGTCATCGAAAAGAGGGGAATGATCATCAGGTCATCTCCTCTGATTTTGAGACCACTTTGCGTCAACTCCAGGAACTGGGCGCTGAAAATGTCCAGGACATACGCATGAGTATCGAGGAGATCGCCGTGCAGATCCTCAAAGGAGGAAAGGGTGTGAAATTCTATGTCGATTCATGAATCAGGAGTGAGCCCTCTCAGTATGTTATACAAGGTTAAACAAAGGAGAACATGATGTGGAATATGATAAGGACCGACATCGCGTATAACAGATTCCTGTTTATTTTCTTGTACTCTGTGGTTTTCATAGCCTTGATCACAAATGCCATCTTAGGGAATCTGGAAGAGCAACTTTCAACCCTGATGTTTTTTTCTGTCGTCGTTATCGGAGTCACAGCGGGTATAGAGGAGATAAAAACCAAGCGGATCAGATTTTTCACAGGCCTTCCTGTTCCGGTCAGGCAGCTCGGGATTTTTCGTTATCCTGTGTTCGTGGCCTACTGGCTAAGCCTGATGATCTTGCTCTGGATGAGCTCGCTAGTTAGCCAAAATGGCCATGTCGGCCTCGATTATCTCTGGTGGATTTTGACCAGGACGGGTGCGGTATTCATCTGGATCGCCTGTATGGGTCTGAGCCAGGATTTTCCCTTCTGTTACAAAGGAAAAGGCCCAGGATATGTTCTTAAATGGACGGCCCTCCTCTTTGGTGTTTTTGGCGGCCCATTCGTTTATTTCGTGACGAATCCGCGTGGACAGCTGGATCCATTTTTTTCCTTTATTTCTGAGGTTTTTCTAACTCCCACAGGAGCACTAGGATTGTTCCTTCTCAGCCTTAGCTTGATGGCGTTGAGCATTTATGTCTACGAGCGTCGTAGATCTTACACAGAATGATTCCTACTGGGGGAGAGCCAACTATCTGGACAAACTGAAAGATCTGGATATCCCTGTTTTTCTCCAGAAACCTGAACACGGGTGGCCACAACGAGATGGAAACAGAATACCCCTCGCATATCCTCCTGCCGGTCATCGATCGCTTCTAGTGGACTCGAAATAAAAAGATCATAGACCTTCCCTCTTATTGATCGTATTTCTTCACTATGATATAAGCAGGAATGCGTGAAATGGGGAAGAAAGGTAAAAAATGAGTATTTGGAATCGGCGGGATTTTATCAGGACCATCGGGTTGGGCGCTGCTTCTCTGACTATCCCCAGTTGTGTCAAAAAAGAAGGCAAGGATAGCTTGGCAGAGGACCAGGGCCGTCCGAATGTGCTATTCATCTCGGTCGATGACCTGAACGATTGGATCGAGCCTCTGGGGGGGCATCCCCAGGCGCACACACCGAATTTGAAGAATTTGGCTTCCCAAAGTATTGGAAAATGACCTGGACGATGTGGGGGAGAGGGCAAGGGAGATCGCCCACAGGGGCGGTGGGTATCACAAACATGTTTTGGATGCTGGTCAGTGGAAACAGGCGGTCCAGGGATATCTGGCCTCGATAACCTTTGCCGATGCCTTGGTGGGCGTGCTCCTGGATGCTCTGGCAAACAGTCCCTTCGCCAAAAACACCATCGTCATCCTCTGGTCTGACCACGGGTGGCAGCTTGGCGAGAAGGAACATTGGCGGAAGTTTGCCCTGTGGGAGAATGTGCTCCGAACAATTTTGATGGTGAAGGTGCCAGATGGCACGTACGGATTGCCGGACGGATCCGCGGACGGTGCCCGTTGTGACCGGATTACTTCTCTGATGGACATCTTCCCCACCCTGATGGAGCTGTGCGGACTTCCTCAGAAAGACGGATTGGACGGACGCAGTCTTGTTCCGTTATTGAAAAATCCAGAGGCTGACTGGGATTATCCGGCGATTTCGACCTACGATTTTTCGGAATTTTCCGTGCGCACCCAGGACTGGCGCTACACCCGGTATATCGACGACAGCGAGGAGTTGTACGACCACAGGAAGGATCCAGAGGAGTGGACAAATCTTGCCGATAGTCCCGAGTATGAAGATGTGAAAAAACGATTATCGCGGCACATTCCTGAAAATCCGGCTCCCCTGGTTGATACATCCTACAAGCTGATGCCCCATCATCTCCCTCCGTACAAATCGAAAGAAGAGTATTTTAAAGATAAAGCCAAACAAAAAAAGAAGTAGCTCCTTCCTGTTTCCAAGAATTTAAGCTTTTCTTAGGTGTCAGTTCTTTACAATCGGATTTTTCTTTAGCTACTAGATATTGCTTGGCTTCGCTAACTTACAGAAAACAAAGCAATTTGTTTCTATTTTTGCTATTATGAATGCTTAGAGTTGTGATTTTATGGGGAAAATAAAGTCTACGATTCCCTGATCACCATCGATAAGATCACGAACCGGCTGATACTCCAAAAAAACTAATCTTTTTCAAATTCGACTTTCCAAGTTATGATGGTGTTTTCTGTCGGGAGGAAGGAGATCTGTACTAATCCCTCATTTTTTTCGACCTTCCGGGCCTCATCTCTGTTGATCGATGCTTTCTTGAGAGTAAAACCGGACGGTTCGGTTATGTAGAGAATATAGGGATCGTCTGCAACGACACGGCTTTTCCCGGTAAGAGAATTATCCCCCCAGCGCACATCTTCCAGGTCATATCCTCCGCATGTGATATGCCGGCTGGTGGCCACAACCTGGGGATGGTCCAAACGTTCCCGGATGCATAAGAGTTGGCAGTTGAACTCCGGATCGATCTCTCCAGGGGCGAAACTTCCAGCAAAGCTCCCGATCAACCTCTTCGACCAGAATTCAAAAACATTAAATTCTTTTTCCGCATCCAGTCCCAACTCTCGAAATGGAATGGCTTCGAAATCTCCACCCGTTCTCCCCAGGAGAACCCATTTTTCAAAAGGTTTGTTGATTTCCATTAGGAACAGATGGACCGAGGGTGTACGGCTGGCATCGAATATTCGGGGACCGGACCCGCTGACTTCCACATCGACCCGGTCGAGATGTTGCGAACGGCTGGGATCCACATCGAATATCTGACCAGGATACGTAAATAAAACCGGCGTTGCCCTTTTGGCCGGATCGGCGATATCCGTCAGGTACACTTCAGGCTTGTCCGTCAGAAGAAAAAGAGATCCTGTCAGGGAAGTCACCATCGTGGACCGGTAGGCTTCTTCCGGCGACAGCTCGATATGATCAGGGTCATTTCTCCAGATGACATTGTTGAAAGAATTGTACTGGGAGAGCCCGGCAAAGGAGTACCCGTCCGTTCCGATCCGGCACCCGTCGATGATGCCGATGAGTTCCGGCCGAATCCCCCAACACCCCAACATGAAGTGCTCCCGTCCGATCTCTTCCCGGATGGCCATAACCAACTTTCTGTATGCCTCGACCCGGTCAACTCCCTTTTTCTGAAAGTATTCTGGCTGACTGTTGTAACCCTCGTACCGTAGGTGCCGCAGAGCATCCACTTTGAAATATTCCCAACCCATATCCTCCAATCCCCTATAAACAGGACGGATGATTTGATCGACTGCCTGTGTATTCGACCCATCCACGGAAATATCGATCCAGTTCCCCAAGGCCACGCGGCCGGCTTTATCCAGGACAAACATCTCCTTATTCTCTTCTGCAAACCCCTGTTGGTTGAAAGCCACGTTGGTCCAAATTCCTGGCTTCAACCCTTTGCTTTTAATGTAGTCAGCCAGGTGTTTTAATCCACCGGGGAATTTTTCGTTGGGTTCCAGCCAGTACTCCGGCAGCCCTTGACCCCTTTGGAATCCATCGTCTATCTGCAAGTATTCATACCCGTAGGGAGCCAGAGCCGCGGCCATGGCATCGGCTGTTTTTTTGACGTTTTCCTCGGTGATATCTTGGAAATAGGCAAACCAGGAGCACCACCCCACGATAGGATCCGACCAGACTTTGTACGACCAGGGCTCAAAGTACTCCAATCCCCGGTGTTTCTGGTAAAAACGGGGGCGGAAACGGATGATGATTTCATAACCGCGGATCCGGATGTTGAAGGTTCGGCCTTCAGTACCACCTTCCACGGGATTGATCTGGACGCCCGGGTTGTGGTCCACGGAAATCACCCAGTCGCGGTTCCTGTCATAGATTCCTCGGTTCAACAAACTGTGGCTCAATCCAGAGGAATGCCGGACAACGGCTAACCCACGCTCCCTCCGGTCGGCCTCGCAGGGAAAGGACTCATCGCTCCCGAAAATTTCCCCCACAACTTCGACCGAATTCCGAAAACTATCTGTGGTGATCTGAATAAGTTGTGTGACTCGGTCGCCGCTGGTTTCTGTCACTGTGTTTGTGTTGTATTTTATTCCATCCCCCCGGATTTTGGCTCTTAAAAGAGGATTGTCTTCGTATTCCATCACGATCATATGGTCCTGAACAATCAATTTGGCCGGCTTGTTCGGCGGAGGATTAGGGTTTTTACCTGAAAAAAGCGATCCCGACAAAACCAGCAAAATGCAGATTTTCCACACGAAGGTTTTATTGGGGGTCATTTTTTTCCCTTTATTTATTGAATTAGATCTTCAAAAACCATCCGATTCTTTTTCAATTCCCGAACGAACCGATCCCGATACTCCCGGAAAAAGGTGTCTTTCAAAGCCTCTTCCAATCCATGATATCGATAAAACTTCCTGATCGCACTCGTGTAGTTCATCCTATCAATATACACGTAATCGACCTTTCCAGCCAGATTATTGACCAGCCTTTCTGGATTTCCGGGCAAAAGAGGACCGATAAAGGCGAAGGTCCGGATGCCCGCATCATGGATCGTTTCCAGTGCTTTTATCCTCTCCTTCACAGGCGAGGCCTGCGGTTCGAAAAGCTTGGCCACCTTCTCTTCATCAGTCGCGATGGTAAAGCCCACATCGATAGTCTCAAACTGCCTGAATAGATCCAGATCCCGGAGAGCCAACTTTGATTTTGTCTGGATGTTGACAGGAAATTGTTTTTTCAGAAACTCTTCCAGACACCCCCTGGTCAACCTGTATTTGGCCTCGAGCGATTGATAAGGATCACAAACCGAGGAAATCCAGACCGTGCCTTTTTTTGCCCGTTCCAGCTGCTTCCTGAGAAGATCCACTGCGTTCACTTTCACATCCACAAATTCTCCCCAGGGTTCTTTGTGTCCAGAATAGCGAGGCATAAAAAGACGAGCATAGCAGTATTGGCAGCTTGTTTGGCATCCCGTGTAAGGATTGAGGCAATATTCGAATATTTTCGATTTGTTCAGGATGCTTTTGGCTTGAATTTCTCTGATGATCATTCGGGATCAAACCTTGACATTGGAGATGTTTTATCCATTCAGGTTTATATTGTACGGTGAGTCATGTTAGGGATGGTCCGGCCCGTTTTTCCTATTTTTTGTAAACAAAAATCGTGTGTATTTCCCCGTATCCCGAAGTAACCTCTGTGTACCCGATTTCCTTCGACTGCCAATCCGGCATATGGTAATTGTGGGAGACCACCCTTGCCCCCTCTTTTAGCTGTTCTTCCAGGATCGGGCGCAAGAGAGCATTGGATTCGGGAAGGAGGTAAAGCGTGACGACCGTTGCCTCGGAGATGTTGGATTTCATAACATCCTGGAGGCGAAACTCGACAAGATCCTCTACTCCGGCCTGTTTGGCATAGGCATTGGACTCCTTGATCCGCTCCGGATCCAGGTCGATTCCTACGCCGCGTGTTCCGTACTTTTTCGCTGCCATGATCACGATCCGGCCGTCTCCGCAGCCAAGGTCATAAAGGATGTCAGTCTTTGTCACGTTTGCCATCTCCAGCATCTTCTCGACTACGACCATAGGCGTCGGCACATAAGGAGCCAAATCCGGAACATCTGTCCTGCTGTGGGAGCCTTCGTAAAGCTCCAGATCGCCATCCTCGTTATTCCGGAAGGAGTAAGCCATTCCCGGGTCGAGACGGTACGTGATGGTTTGGCTCCGGTTTTCAAAAGATATTATGAGAGAAGATCCATCGCTAAAACGCTCGAGCTGGCCTGCCTCAATGCGCATTTTTTTCGATGTAGGACTGGCATGGGAGGTCTTTATGGAATAAGAAACAACCTGCTTGGTTAAATTCCGGATGGCGATTTCACGGGATTGTGTCGCGGAACCATACGGAATCATCAGGAAAACCAAGATGGAAAGGAGGGCGAAATATCTTTTTCTCATTTTTAGCCGCAGGTATTACAATAGCAAAGTAGATCATCACAGTCAAAAAAGGGATTTATGTAAACCTTTTTGAAAATTAGGAGTATATTCTAATGAAAAACAACTATACCGGAGGGTAGAAATGAGAAAATCTGTATGGTGTGCAGCAATTCTTTTTGGTTTTTTATGCCTTGTTTCCAACGCGGTAATTTCCCAAGACAACATCCAAGGGAAGTGGAAAGCAAAAAAAATGGATAGCAAAGTCCATTTTCGCATGAGAATAATCCAAAAAAGGGAGTTCGGGGATTGGCAATTCTCGCGCAATTTTCAAAAGTCCGATTTTGAAGGATTCGAATGGGGGAAAATGGCATCTTTCCGCTTGGTTCGAGAGGCTGGCACCCTCGTTTTTAATGGCGAGCTTTCCGAAGAGTCTGGATCTGGAAGTTTTATCTTTCATCCCAACTCGGAGTTTGGAGGCTTTCTCGAGGGAAAAGGGTTTGACGATGTCGAAGAGAAAGATATGTTGATGCTGTGTTTAAACAATGTCACCAGGAAATACATAGATGATCTGTTCACGTTGGGCTATTCGGATATTTCCTTTTCCAATCTCATTTCTTTTTCTATACATGATGTGACTGTCGATTTCGTACAAGAATTGAATTTCTTGGGTTATGATGATTTAGCCCCTTCCAAACTCATTTCCTTCTCTATCCATGATGTGACGGCCGAATATGTTAAAGAGCTGAACTCATTGGGATACAAAAATATCGATCCATCGAGCCTGATCAGTTTTCGTATCCATGACGTGGAACCCGGATTTGTACGAGGCCTCCACGAGCTCGGTTATGCGGACATTTCTTCTTCCCAGCTGATCTCCTTTGCCATCCATGATGTGACCGTGGACTTTGTCAAAGATGTTCAGTCGGTCGGTTACAGGGACATTTCTCCTTCCGATTTGATAAGCTTCCGGATCCACGATGTCGAGAGGAAGTTCATAGAGCGTATGAACGAAAAGTGGGAAAAAAAGCTAACTCCCAGTAAAATTATCAGCCTGAAAATCCATGAATATTAGTCTGTTTTCCTGCCTTTATTGACTTGGGTTCCAGCCGTATTTCAAAAAAATTTAGTAATTCCCCCAAAAAAAATGCAACGAAATGAACTTGAATATCGTATAAAGTATGTCGATAGGGTTAATAGGGGAATGGAAAATGGAGATTTATAACAACATTCGAGAAGAAAATTTCTTTCCGACAGCAGATTCAGTGAGACAATATCTGAGAGATATGGGGAATGTTATGCTTTTGTCCAGGGAAGCAGAATTGGCTCTGGCGAGAAAAATCGAGAGAGGGCACAAAACAATCATTCATACTCTGGCAAAGACTCAGTTGATCATAGACGAAATCCTGTATCTCGAGGAGAAGATCGAGGAGAATCCCGTCGTTATCCGCTCGCTTTTTGAATACACTGATGAACAGCTCTCCGGAGGTGGGCTAAAAAAGGTAAAGACTCACGTGCTAAAGAGTATCGGTGAAATCAAAAAACTGAAAGCGGAGCTGAACCGAATTCCCTCTGGTAAAAAGAACATGCTGGCCCGCGGACGACTGGTCATAAGGATACAAGACCTCATAGAGAGATTAACGATCAGAGAATCCCAAAGGGAAAAAATAATCGATAAAATTCATGATAAACTCCGGACGGCTCGAAGGTTGGCTGAGACCGAACAGGAACTGCAATTTCTGTTAAAAAGAACCAAGGGGAAGGCAGAGGGAAAAGACCTAAAGCAAAAGCTCAAAGATGTCAACAGAAGGCTCGATTCTGTGCAGCAAGAGATTCGCCTCCAGCCGTGTCAAGTGGAAGAAATTCTTGCCCAGTTGAAAAAGGGAAAGAGAATACGGGATCAGGCCAAACAGGAAATGGTGGCTGCCAATTTGAGGCTTGTCGTATCGATCGCTAAGAAGTACCAAAACCGGGGTGTTCCTTTCCTCGATCTCATCCAAGAAGGCAACATGGGCCTGATGAGGGCGGTAGAGAAATACGAATACCGCAGGGGAAATAAATTTTCGACCTATGCCACTTGGTGGATCCGGCAGGCCATAACCCGGGCTATTGCCGATCAGGCGCGCACGATAAGAATCCCGGTGCATGTGACCGAAACCCTGCATAAACTCAGAAAGGTGGCCCGCGTCATCGGAGAGATGAAAGGAAGAGAGGCGACCTTTGATGAGCTGGCTGAGACGACTCAGCTGCCGGTCGGGAAGGTGAGAAATCTTATCAAATTCACCCAGGAACCTGTTTCCATCGAACTTCCTATCAGTCAGGATGGAAGTGGGCAGATCTCGGATTTTATCGAAGACAGAGGAGTCCCTTCTCCACCGGACTACGTGGTTCGTGCAAGTCTCAGGGAAAAAATCAAACAGATTCTGAAAAACTTGACGGAAAGGGAGACAAAAATATTAGAGATGAGGTACGGTTTAGTCGATGGGCGGGAACACACGCTGGAAGAGGTAGGGGAGAAATTCAATGTGACTAGAGAACGGATCAGGCAGATCGAGTTAAAGGCGATTCAAAAGCTTCAGCACCCCTCGCTGAGCCGAACACTCAAATCCTTCATATAAAACTGGATTATTTACCTGGTGAGATTGCTGGAGCGGCAATGCAGTGGCCTATGAAGTTGTAGTAAACTACTGCGAATGGGCCACAAAGAAACCGATGGGGTAAGATCGGCTGGCCCGAAGGGTAAAAAATGTCGATGAATAAGATGGAGAAGTTTAAAAAATTGTTTTAGAAAATGAATGTCGGCATCGGCATTTTTTATAAATAATTCAGTTCTATTCAATGATTTTGTATTCGTAGTACTGCATCCCTCGCATCTGGTCCAACAGATAGATCTTGTCCTTATGGATGTAAATATCGTCGACGAATCTGTCGAGCTGGATGCTGCCGAGAAGAACACCCTCAGGATCATACACCTCTAGCTGGTACATGTCTGTTTCTTCAACATCTGTGTTCCCGGATACGTTATAGGAAACCGACCTTTGACCCCCAGACTGGGTTGCCATCACGGATGTTTGGACCTGTTCTTCCTCTTTGATTTGCCTTTTGTTCGTCACGACCCACACTCTTCCCTTGTCATCCACGGCAATTCCGTTGGAGACCCTGTTCATCTGTGGCATGCGGATAGATACCCTGCCGCCGCTTCTGGTCATGTTTCCCTTGGCTTTGGGTGTCGAGACATCGTAACTGAGTTTGCGGTCAGCCCTCCAGAGCAGTTTTCCTTCAGGAGAATGTTTCTCGATTCGGTTTTGATAATCGAAGGACACATAGACGTTACTGTCTTTATCGACCGCAAAGTGGTAACGATTCCCAATCTTGTTCACCAGCATATCTTTGTAGTCTTTTGGATCTGCAAACTCCTTTTGGACGTTTGCGTCCATATCCAAAATTTTCATCAATTTGGGCAACTCTTGTTCTTCTTGCATGCTTCCCATCCCGAAGCTGTAGACAGAAGCCCCTTGTCCCATGATCATCCGATCGGACCTGACCCGGACGATGCCGGGAGCTTCATCTGTCTTTTTGATTTCCCTTTCGAGCGCCCCATCGGGCTTTAATATTTGTAATTTTTGGTTGCCCGAGTCAGAAACATACATAAATCCTTCTGCATCGATGTCGAGGGATTGTGGGTGCTGGAATTCTCCTGGTCCCTGTCCTTGCCTTCCGAAGGAGTCGAGAAATTTGCCTTGAGGATCGAATTTCTGGATCCGGTGATTCCCGGAATCCAGCACGTACACGTTTCCTGCGTCATCAACAGCGATATCAGCAGGCATGTAAAACAGCACATTTTCATCATCGGACTCAAGATCGCCGATGTTTTTGACATACTCCAGCGAAACCTTGGGCTCCTTGTCCCATTTGCCTTCTTTTTCGTTGTGGACGAGACGAACGCCGTCTTTTGTTTCTATTTTTTGAGGAAATGAAGCACTTGCAACCAACAACAACATAATCCCAAAAAACACAGTCCATTTCATTGTTTTACTCATACTCCGACCTCCTTAAGTCTATAAAACCTACGGTGAGACAAAATTGTTGCATTTTCGGAAATAAAAAATTGTTTCCTTTATTTTGGCTTCAAGCAAACAAACATCGGTAAAAATTTTTCCTCCAGGAATGTCGAATGTGCAAATTTGAGCTCCTGGATGTCGAGTCCCGTTTCTTTCAACAGCCGGCGCCAGGTATCCATTTTAAACAGCCCCCAGATGTGGGAGTCAGTGTGGATTTCAAGGTTGCCCTTATCACGGACGAGGTAGATGAAAGTCATCTCAAAGTGATTGTCATTGGGATTCGGGTCGTAGCTGTTCTCGATAAAAGTGATTTGCGTGTTACCTCGAGAATGAGTGGAGGAGATGGTCCTGTTTTGTTTGAAACGCTCGCGGCTTTCCTCGACGACTGAGAGAAAAACACCTCCAGGATTGAGATGTGCGTAGGCAGCCCGGAATAATTGGATAAGCTCTTCCTCGTTTTTCATGTAATTGACAGAGTCCAGGGCTGCGACACAATCGAATTTCCTTCCCAGCTGTATGGAGCGCATATCCCCGTGAATGTATTCCGATGCAGGATTGAGTTCTTTTGCCAATTTGAGCATTTCATCGCTGATATCCACGCCGGTCACATCGAAGTGTTTTTGGAATGTAAAATCGTTCCGGCCTCCACCGCAACCCAGATGAAGAAGGGTTCGGGCTTTTATCTTTGCCTTTTCTTTGATGACACTGCTAAAAAATTCTGTCTCCTCGACATAATCTTCTGGAGGGCTGACGATCGGCCAGAGCCAGCTGAGATCATGATATAGGCGGCGAGCATCCTTCATGTTCTTAAGTTACGTCCTCAAACTCGGGAGGATATTTTACCGTCCCTTTGATTCCCGCCAATGCATCGGGCGCCAGTTCACACACCATGAATGCTTCACCCGGCACAGGGAAATTGAGTTCCAATCCCTTTTTTCTCGCAGGGACGAATCCAAACCGGGGGTAGTACTCGGGGTGGCCGATGACTACAACGATTGTATGGTCCAAATCTCGGCATCTTTTCAGTCCTTCTCGAACAAGATCAGAACCAATCCCTGAATTTTGAAATTCCGGACGAACGGCCATCGGAGCCAGTGACAGAACCTCCACATCCCCTTGAGGCGTTTCGATGTGGATACGGCTGAAAAGAATGTGGCCTGCTACTTTTTCATCTTTGATAGCCACAAGGGATAAATCCGGTATGAAACCCGGTGACTCCCGAATCCGTTGGACGAGCAGAGCCTCCTCTTCCTGGGCAAATGCCAGTCGGTTAATTTCTTGGATGGCCGCGATGTCGTCTGTTTGCTCTGCACGTATCATAACAATGATTATAATCATTCGGGGATAGGATACTCAATCGCTAATTCGTCAATTTTTGTGAATGAGTAGCCTGCCCCAAACTATCTGGCCTTTGTCCTTAAATATGGGAGGTCCCGGGAATCAAAAGTATATCCTGAGTCCGATTCTTGCCACCGATCCACCGAAAGGAATTTCATCCTTGCTGTAATAGGTTCCATCTGTTTCTTCAGATTCTGCGTTTCCCACGATGTGCTTTAATTCTCCGAAAATTGTTATCTGTTGAGAAACGGCCCACTCCATCCCAATGCTGATATGAGGAGCGAAACCTTTTGATTCTGATTCATCCGTATCGCTTGTTGTTCCGCTATAGGAGTTTTGATGTGTCGATTCCATTTTAGTTTTTAATTTGTAATAGCCCAGGCCTAACCCAACATACCCGATGAAGTTTTCTCCCACAGGTGTACTGATTATCAAAGAGCCGCTTACCGGGAAAGAACTATATGTGGTTGTGCTGGAGCGAGAATAGGGATAATTTTCATTCGTGTTGTTTGACTCATTATGAATTGATATCAGACCGTATCCAACATCAGCGACGATTCCAAATCTTTTTGAAAAACGGTACCCGATTTCTCCGCTCACATGGTATGAGTTAAAGATCCAGACAGGAAATGTTCCCCCGCCGATTCCCAAATAGAATCCTTTCCCAGTTTCCCCGAATGAGTTGGATGAGATTCCTCCCAGGATGACGAGGCCGATGCCCATAACAATGATCACTTTTTTCATTTTTACCTCCTTGATTTTTTTTGTGATCTATTCAAAAAAATAAGCTGTTTCAAGGTTTAACTTGTCAAAAAGTTGTTAAATTTTTGACAAAAGTTTGTTAAGAAATCATAATTCGGTACAGGCATACCCGATACTTTAATTCTCTTTTTATGTTCATTTACAATCAATTAAGGTATTGGGTATGCCGGTACGAAATTATCGTTGTTATTAGAGGCATGAATTGATAATCTAGCAGCCGATTCTAGAAAAAGGCTCAACGATACTGGTCAGAGCTCTTTCTTGAGGAGGTAAAATAGAGAAAAAATGGGACGGCTCTATTTTTTGTAGATGAGAAAAATCTTCAGATAAGGAGAGGGCGGTGAAAAAATTAAAGATCGCGGGAATTGTTTTAATTGTATTGGTCGCTGTGGTGCTTATAGCAGGAGCCATATTTGTCCGGTCCGTTGCGCGCAGAGGGCTTCCGAACTTCGACACAACGGTAGAGCTTGCGGGTGTCACCGATGAAGTTCTGGTGTACCGGGATGCATATGGGATTCCTCATGTCTATGCAAAAAATGAAAACGATCTTTACCGGGCTGTCGGATACTGCATGGCTCAGGACAGGCTCTGGCAGATGGACCTTCTCCGCAGGGCCTGCACCGGTCGCCTCTCCGAGATTTTTGGGGAAGAGCTTGTGGAGACAGACCTCTTGATGCGCTCTTTACGGATGCCTGAAAAATCACATATGATTATGAAGAACACAAAAGATCCTATGGTTCGAGCGGGTTTGGCCTTTACGGACGGCGTAAATCAATACATCGAATCCCACATCGACAGGTTGCCTCCCGAATTCATCATCCTTCGGTATAAGCCAGAAAAATGGCTGCCTGAACACTCCGTAAATCTTGTAGGATACATGGGGTGGGATTTGAGGTTATCCTGGGATGAAGAGGTCGTTCTCGATAAGATCCGGAGAGAATTCGGAGAAGACAAAACAAAAGAACTGGTTCCTGACATGAATCTTCACAAGACCGTTGTTTATCCTGGTTTGGAGTCAACTCTTCTGGCTGCCAACCGCCATCTCCAGAAGCTTGGGCTTGTCGTTTTTGACGGAAGCAACAATTGGGCCGTATCAGGAAAAAAGAGCTTGAACGGAAAGCCGATTCTGGCCAACGACATGCATCTTGACTTAAATTCCCCTGGGATATGGTACCAGATGCATCAGGTGGTGGAAGGAGCTATGAATGTCACAGGTGTTGTCCTTCCCGGCCAGCCCTTTATCGTAGCCGGACATAACGACCGGATCGCCTGGGGTTTCACCAACGTGATGGTGGACAATGTGGATTTTTATTTAGAGAAAATAAATCCTGAAAATCCTCACCAGTATGAGTTGAACGGAGATTGGAAAGAGATGGAGGTGAGAACAGAAGAGATCAAAATATCAGGAGATCAGACCGTGCAGGAAGAGCTTCGGTTCACCCACCGCGGTCCCATCATTTCCCGGTTTCATGATGCGGAAAACTGGGCCATTTCCATGCGATGGATCGGGAATGAATATTCCAACGAGCTCCGGTCCATTTATCTTGTCAACCGGGCAAATAATTGGGAAGATTTCAAAAATGCGATGAAAACCTTTATTTCGGTCAGCCAGAATACGGTTTATGCCGATGTCGATGGCAATATCGGCCTGTATTGTTGTGCCGGCGTTCCTATTCGCAAAGATGGTGATTCCAATACCATTTTCCCCGGATGGACCGATGATTATGATTGGCAAGGAATCGTCCCTTTTGATGAACTTCCCCACAGCTTCAATCCGGAACGAGGTTATGAATCGAGTGCCAACAACAGAACAACCGGGGATGATTATCCCTACTACATCAGCCACTGGTTTTCCCCCCCCACGCGGATAGACCGTATCAGGGAAATGCTGGAAGAAAAAGAACTGTTATCAGTCGCCGACTTCAAGAGGATTCATGCAGACCAGAAGTCCAAACTGGTCGAAGGCATCAAACCCATAATAATGACTGAGCTGAAAAAATCAGAAAATTGGAGTGTTTTCGAAAAACAAACTCTCGACGCTTTCTCCTCATGGGATGGGATTCTTGCCAAATCCAGCCCGGAAGCATCGGTATTCGAGATATTTTTGTATCAATTCTCAGAGAATTTACTCCTGGATGAGATGGGGGATAACCTTTATGACGATTTTCTGGATTCCGGTTTGCTCCGAGACTATACCATTCAGAATACTATGGCGGCAAGAGATTCGCTCTGGAGCGACGATATGATCACGCCTGATAAATCAGAGACCTTCACGGATATAGTACAAAAAAGCTTCAAGGATACCGTTGCCTTCCTTCAAGATAATCATGGAAGGAATACAAATAAGTGGCAGTGGGGGAAAATTCACCAGCTCACGCTCGCTCATCCATTAGGGAGCGTGAAGATTTTGGACTGGCTTTTTGGCTTCAATAGCGGTCCCTATGAGGTAGGTGGGAGCAGTCACACGGTGTGTCCTTATTCCTATTCCGTGAAAAAGCCTTTTGGGGTCACATGGGGTGCTTCCCACCGCCATATCTATCCGCTGGCAAACTGGGATGAGTCTCTGACCGTTATTCCCACCGGCGTCTCCGGCATTCCTTCAAGCCCCCATTACTGTGATCAGACTCAACTTTATGTCGAGAATAAATATCACCCCGATTATTTTTCCAGGGACTTGGTCAAAAAAAATGCCATGTATCAGATGATCATCAAAGGAAAATAAGGTCAGTAAAGTCGGGGTAAAACCTTAGTGCTTTTCCCTCAGTGCGATAAAGTCCTTATTTTCCGGGAGCGTCAGTCCTATCACAGCTCCTTTGTCATTCCAGTACAGCATAAAAAACATACTGTCCTTTTCGCCCTTCAATTCGACATAGGTCACGCCTCGTGAATAATCCAGGTGGTTCTCTTCCATATTGTGTGGGTAAACTTTAGTGGGAAAAGACATCAGGTATGTCCGCAGCCGCCGAGAAGGGCGCTCCGCACATGCCTGATGGATATGGAACACACTGAAAATTATGCCCACACAAAATGGAAGAGAACCATCCAGGCTAAGTAAGGTGTCCCCGAATTAGCGCCTTCTTGGGTATCTATTTTTCGCAACTTCTTCTTGAACTTTTTCATAAAGGAAAGCTGCCTGGATGTAGATTTCAGCGGCCATCTCGTAATCCTCTTTCTCCATTTCCAGATTGGCTCTTTCTTCTTCCTCTCTGCCTCTGTCATAAAGCCAGGAAGCTGAGGCTGGAATTCCTGCTATATTGACTTCTGTCCTGAGTCCTGCGACAAAATTCTTCAAAATTTCGACGCTCCCGGCGTCATCCCTGTCCTGAACGCTTAAGGTGAAGATTTTTTCCAGGACGCCATACAGTGTCTTTGCCCCCGCAAAATCGCTCTTTTCATAGGAATCTGCGGCAATTTTCACCTGTTTCTCCGCCACTGCGAACAGCAAATTGTCCTTCTCTGTGCTGAGTCTTTGGTAGACGTACAATCGCGCCTGCTCCATCGAATCCTTTGCCTGATCGGCCCCTTCCTTCTGTCGGACCGAATCGAGAAGAGTCCTCATCTGCGATTGGCTTTCCATATAACTTTTCTCGGCTTCCTCTTGCTTTCCTTCGTCCTGAAGCGTTTTCCCTTCTTGCAGTTTGCTCCTGACCTGGTCGATGGTGCTCCTGTAGGAACCCTCCTTCGGCAACTTTTCCCTGATCGTAATCAGGAAATTTTCAAATCCCTCCAAGTCCTTATTGTCTATGTGTTTCATGGCCTCGGGACTCAATATGCTGAATGCTCTCCCCAGCCATTGCATCTCTCCCCTGAAATTCGACGGATCGATGAATTTTTCTATATCCGTGGGTATCAGGCCTCTTAGGGAAAGTGTTTTAATTTCGGGAGGAGCAGGAGGTTTCGCTAACTCAGAAATTCCTTGGGAGGTAATTTCAGTTTCCTTTTTAGGGAGAATCTGCCGGACAGCAAAAACGAGGACAAGGGCCAGGATGACCACAACCGGGATCAGTAATTTTTTCTTGTTGAACGTGACGGTAATTTCCTTGGATGTTTCCGGCTTTGTCTTGGGGACAATTTTTTCGGTCGTGGGCAGACCATCTTCTATATTTTTCAGGTCTGCGAGGAGCTCTCCCACACTCTGGTATCGCTGGTTTTTTTCTTTTGCCAAACACCTCAGTATCACCTGGCTGAAACTATCAGATACCTGGGCGTTGAGATCTTGAGGGTCGGGAGGGGCTTGGCTTTTGTGCTTCATCGCCACACTCAACGGCGTTTTTCCCTCGAAGGGGACCCTCCCCGTAACCATTTCGAAAAGAATGATACCCAGCGCATAGATGTCCGACCGTTGATCCACTCCTTCCAATTCGGCCTGCTCGGGGGCCATGTAATCAGGTGTGCCGATCATGACACCCTGGGTCGTCATGCCCTCTCCTTCGAGAAACCGGGCGATTCCGAAGTCCATGATCCGGGTGTTTCCCTCTGAATCGATCATGATGTTCTGCGGCTTGAGATCCCGGTGAATTACCCCCAAGTGATGGGCCTCAGCCAGTCCCTCGCAGACTTGCCTGGCGATGGATACGGCCTTCCCGACCGTCAACTGCCCCGATCGTTTGATGAACCTTTTCAGATCCTCTCCCGGTACATACTCCATGGTGATGAAACGGGATAGGCCTTCCTCGCCGAGGTCATACATCCGACACACATGTCGGTGGGATATCTTACGGGCCAGTCTCAGCTCGTTATTGAAGCGCGCGATGGTGTTTTCGTCTGTGCTGATCTCGGGTCTTATGAGCTTAAGAGCCACCACATCTTTTATCTTTTTGTCATAGGCTTTGTAGACCCTGCCCATGCCTCCCTTACCCAATTCCTCGATGATCTCGTATCTCTGAGCAAAGGTCGTTCCTCTTTCGAGCTCTGACGCGGGCAATTGAAGGGTCTTAGTGACGGAAATAGAGAGATCCTCTTCGGCCGGAAGCGGAGTGGCACATTTCCGGCAGAACCGGCTGTCGGGAGGATTATCTGCCAGGCATTTGGGACACTTCATTGTTTTATTATCCGTAATTTATGGGTACACGTATTAGACTGAGATTAGAGGGTTTCTCTTCCAATCTGTCTTTTCCATTAAATCATATTTCTGGAAATGCTTCCAGATAATATAACGAAAGAAGAAAGGGAATTGGTTACGAATGTCACTATTTCATCGTTAAAAATTCCCTGACTATACGGGCAAATTCTTCGGGTTTTTCCACGAATGGAAAATGGGTGGCCTCTGGGATCATTTGAATCTTTCCCTCTGGTAACAAATCGGCATATTCATGGCTGGCCTTCACCGGCATCATATCCTTTTCCCCATGGAGGACAAGAACAGGCACCGAGACTTTTTTAAGCTCGTCCCTCAGGTCATATTTCATCCCGAGTGAGAGGTACAGGGCGTGGACCATCCAGCCCGCTCCGAGCGCTAAATCCTCCATCTCCTGATCGGGTAATTCCAATCCTTGAGAATCCATTGCCGCTCCGAAGTGTTTCATATACTCGGAGTTGAGGATGCTGAGATCTTTCTCGGATTTTGTGAAAATTTTGCCATAGTCAAAGTATCGGGAGAGAAAGTTGTCGAATTCCGCTTTTTGTTTTTCGGACAGATAGTCCTTGATTTTATCGAATCCTTCCCCCTCCTCTATGGGAAATTTCAGGACTCCTGCCGGTGCTATCAGGATCATTTTTTCCACATGTTCTGGGAACTCGACCGCATAAAGACAGGCAAGAAAACCCCCGTAGGAATGCCCGATCAGGATCAGCTTCTCATGTCCGAGAATCCGGCGAATGCGCTCGATGTCTGCCAGCTGAGCTGACAATCCCAAAACTTCATCGAGGACCTTAACGTTTTGCATGAAGTTTTGCGTCTCGAACGTGTCGATGGGGCGGGTAGAATGCCCACAGCCTCGCTGATGGTAATAGATGAACTGATAGTCATTTATTAGGCTTTCGAGCCCGTCCCAAGGTTTGGTGGGAGGGAATCCAGGACCGCCATGGATCACAAGAACCGGTTTTCCCTCTCCGGAATGGAAATAATGCAGCAAAATATCTTCTGCCACCTTGAAATGATTAGGCTTCACGCCTTCTTGAGATGGTGGTGCCAGAGGGGATCGGAGCCCCTTCTCGGTCCTTAACTGTCCCGGCTTGTATAAGGACTCTTTCAAGGAAAAGGGCACGCCGAGCACAATGATAATCGCGATAAGTAAAATCAGGGTTTTTTCATCCGTTTCTCCTAACCTGGATCCATGAAATTATGCCAAGTGTTTGTCCCTCGTCTTTTTTTCGATGACATCTGAGTAGGGATATTCTGTCTCGTGAAGCCAGGAATAGATTTCCTGACGTTTATTCTTCAAAATCTCTCTGTACTTCGTATCCATCGCCAAATTCTTGATTTCACCGTGATCTTCTTGGAGATTGTAGAGCTCGTCGGTCTTGCTTTTGGAGTGGAGGGCATATTTCCAATGGCCGTCAAAATTGATAAAGGAGGAGCCGTTCCAGTGGATAAACACGCGGTCGCGAAAAGGAACATCTGGGGAAACGAGGATTTCTCGGAAGCTTTTTCCCTGCACTCCTGTTCGTTCGGGGAGGTCCAGGAGATCTAGCAAGGTCGGAAGAATATCCACATTTCCGGCCAAGCTTTCAGTCACGGTGCCGGATTTGGTCACTCCGGGCACTCGGATGATGAACGGGACATTCGCCAGTTCTTGATAACAGCAAGTGTCCATTTTGTAAATGAATCCGTGGGCTGCGACCATGTCGCCATGGTCTGAGGTGAAGACCACGATGGTGTTATCGTCAAGCCCGCACTCGGTGAGGGCGTCGAGAACACGTCCGATCTGTTGGTCGATGTACGCGCAATAGCCATAATAACGGCGGATGTAGTCTCGAAATTGGGTTTCATCCCAATTCGGCGCCATATAGCAGACCAAGTTGTTTTTTTGTTCTATCGGCTTTCCTCCGAGGGTGTCATAGTGGTTTGGAGGCAGCGGACACTGTTCGAGAGAATACTTTTCATCCCAAGGCTTGGGCGGGGCAACCGGGAGGTGGGGGCCGTAAAAAGAGAGTACCATGCAGAAGGGCTGATTTTTCTTGTGATGCGACCGGATGAATTGCACAGCCTTTTGGGCGAAAAAGGAGGCCATGTGGTGTTCTTCTGGGAGCAGGGAATACCGGTGTTCATCACGTCCTTTACTGGGAAGATCATTGTGATTCCCGGGGATAGGTCTCTCTGTAAGCAGGTCTCCCAATCCGACATTTCTCAGGTAGTCATGGTAATCTTTCCACCCTCCTGCCCAAGTTTTGAACCCAAGTTGAGGCAGGTCTTCCCCAAATCCTCCTTCCACCTGCACGAATTTGTATTCTTGCTCATCGGGAATACGTTTCAGGAACCAGCTCCCGTTGAAGGGCTCCCTCCAGGGCATCTCTCTGTACATATGCCCTTTGAGATGGCTCTTCCCGAAGTAACCGGTATCAAGGCCCGCGTCCCGCATGATGAACCCGAGGGAGGGGATTTCGTCCTCCAGGATGACATTATTGGTGAGAACGCCATGTTTCTGCGGATACAGCCCTGTCAGCATACTGGCACGAGAGGGGCTACAGGGGAAGGCACTGATGTAGAAGTTGGTGAAACGCATCCCGGTTTGAGCCAGACGGTCCAAGTTAGGCGTGGGATTCATGAAATTGCCGTAACATCTCAGCGTGCTTGTAGGTTGCTGATCGGTCATGATAAAGACAACGTTCATCGGGCGGTCTTTTGCTTTGAATAAATTGCATCCCAAAGTCGATGTTGCGATGGCGCTCCCCACCGCTGTCTTCAGAAACTTTCGTCTGGATATTCCCTTCAAAATTCACGTCTCCGATTTTGCCACCAATTATAACTCCAAGTCATAAAATATTCAAAGAACAGCAATTTTATGACAAAGAGTTAGATTTTCGCAAAGCAATTTGATGATGAAAAATAACAGCAAAGCCTTGACAAACATCAATGAAAAAAATAAATTAACTATAATGAATCAATAGAAACTATTGATTATATAGAATTTATCATGAACAGGAGAGAATTCAATGATAAACATTGTCAGGTTGCAGTCCCAAGAAAATAAGGAAAAGATTTGTGATGTTATCATGTCTCAAATAAACGATTTACAAGAAAGCATTAGGGGAAAGGGACAGTTGCTATATCTTTCCAAGAGAATCAAGCATAAAGATGTAAGTCTTTTTATCCATACGAACGATCCAAGTGTCCTCGGAGATTTTATCACCGAGCGTTTAAACAATATCGAAAACATAACGGATATTTGGGTGATAAATATGATCAAGCCGGTGTTTTTTCCGCTCCCGAAAGATACGAAAGGTATGAAAAGATTCACGATCACTTTGAAGGTGTTTCCGAAAAAACTTAAAGATGTATATCAAAATCTTGCAAACGTTTCCCTTCCTGAGGGCCTTAAAATGGCCTACATCGCATACACGTTTCACCTTTTCGGAGACAGCATGCA
>Ga0114930_10000123_pt1 | contig 82771 bp, 63 predicted proteins | sample AnhtaG_FD_87300 | JGI IMG/M metagenome (GOLD analysis project Ga0114930, IMG submission 87300) | Deep subsurface microbial communities from Anholt, Denmark to uncover new lineages of life (NeLLi) - Anholt_01485 metaG | ecosystem: Environmental > Aquatic > Marine > Oceanic > Sediment | place...
CATCCAGGGATTTTCTTTCCAGTGAAGCTAAAATATCTTTTGAATATTCCGGCTGCCAGATTCAATTTATATGCAGGCATGGACTGAATATTCCTGTCCGTTAAATAATAATGGCAAGAATCAGCACAAAGGCCACAATGGACACAGGAATTAAAATAAGCCGCATATTCAGAATGTATTTTTTCTCTAAAGACCTGGAGAGCTTTCTTCAAATCTTCTGTTTTCAGTTGGCTAATCTTTTCTTCAAAAGGATCTTTTTTTTCGGTTTCTTTGTCCATGCCTTAACCCCTGTGTGTCTTTGGAGGTAAAATGTCTCTCCTGCCATAAAAAAGCCCAAAAAGAATTCTGGTATAGAAAAAGAAAAAACAATGGCGGATTTTTCCAACAGGAATATAGAGAAACATTACGATTGATATTAAAAAGAACAAGGGCGCAGTCTGTGCAACAAACGTATGAACAATAGCACAAATCAGGAACAGGTTAACAAGCATGTTTGAAAAAAAATCATCCGGACAGCTTATTTTTCTCATTGTTTTAAGTAAAATCCTTTTAAAAAAAAGAACCAGGCCACTAAGAATTCCAAGGGATAATAGAAGCCTGAGGAGAAAAACAACAGGTCGAGATAATCCGGAGTGGAAAATTTGGTAAAAAAGATAAATCAGGGCAACAAATATGCCAGTATGGTACAAAATTCCTCCACAATATGTGGGAAGATGTTTTCTTGCGCTTTCCTTCTCCCAGGGCATCATCCCCCGCCCAAAAGCATAAAGGATTCCCTTTTTTCCATCACCCCGGGGTTCTGCATAGAGCAGCTTTTTACCGAATGAAAAAGTTTTTAAAACCAGTATGGTTAGTGAAATAATTGATAATAGAAAAGAGAGAATAACTCCGCACTTCAGGAAAAAGAGCATACAGGTCGTTCCCTCCTAAACACAACCATCAGGCTTGGGGAGTCCTGCAACCTTGCAGGCTCCTTTAGCAGGCCCGGAAGGAAAGAGTTCATAGATATACTTAAGCTGAAAGCCTGTAGTTTTACAGATCTTTCGAACCATGGGAGCTAAATTCTTCTCCAGGTAATAATTTCGAATATAATTTATAACTGCCCAATGGTCTTCAGTCAAAGCTTCTACTCCCTCTTCTTCTTTAGCTAAAAGTACGGCAACCTCCTTGGCCCAATCCTCATGATTGATCAAAAATCCTTCTTCGTTCGTTTCTATTTTTTTTCCTTTAACTTCAATAAACAACATAATATTCCTCATTTCTTTTTTTCTTTAAAAACGAGCTATTATATCTTATTTGGGGTCGCGTCTCAACATTTGACATTTTAAATAAAATAAAAAAGATGGCGAGAGCCATGAATATTAGAACCTTGTTCAAGAAAAAAATACCAAAATTTATTTTTTAATCTTGCAGAAAGAAATGCTATCTTCTAGAATATCTCCTATAATATTTTTAAGAGGAGGACAAAATGACCAAACACCGCTGGATAATTTATTTATCATTTCTGGTGTTTTTCTTTGGTTCTGTTTTTTTATCCTACTCCCAAGCTGACGAAATTATAGAAAATAATATCCAGGCAGCAGGAGGAAAAGAGAATTTATCAAAGGTAAAGAATTATTCTTTTAAGTATGGTACTACGACATATTATATGTCTGCAGATGGCCTTATGAAGTTAACTGAGGGAAGAGAGCCTATCATTACTGAGGTCACCCTGGTTGAACAGGACAAAGTTAAAAGAAACTGCTTCAATAAAGTCACGGAGCTTTCAGGTCTTCAGAAATCCACTTATTTATGCCTGGCGAAACTCCGGTGTGGTTTGTTCACCCTAAAATATTTTAAGGGCCAACTGGAGTCTAAAGGATTAAAAAGTTTTGGACCAAAAAACCACCATATGTTTACCACTCATGTAGGTGACCTTGAGGTTGACTTTTATCTTGACTCTGAAGAATTTACACTCAAAAGAATGGTATTAAAAGGTTTTGACCCATCTCAAGACAAATACGAAATCAACCACGACTTTGGACCCTATCAGGAGATAAACGGAGTAAAAATCCCTTCTTCCTGGTTTGGGTCTCAAGTGGGAACCCGGGGACGTAATTATGAAATTTCTGATGTAAAAATAAATCAGAACCTTGCTGATGGCTTCTTCTCCAAAATCGATATAAATGCTGGTAAAGTGGAAATTACAGAGGGAGCCTTAAAAGGAAATATCATTGAATCTGGATTCCAACGGAACATGCTCCAAATTGCCACCAACTGGACAGATGAGTGTATAAAGAGGGCCGGATTTAAAACAAAAAGCAAACTGGTTCTTCAGATAAGCGATAAGGAGATTGAAATAGATTTTTATGAGTCATTCCCGCCAAGAAGCTCAATTGGCCCAGGAGCAAAATTCATGGTGCCAAACCAAAGAGGTGATAATTATATTATTTACCTTATATCTCCAGAATATGAAAAGCTTGCTGAAAAATTAGAACCACTTCTACCTATTCGGGTAAAAAAGAAGTAATAAAAAGGAGGAAAATATGACTAATGTAAGCCGTCGTAATTTTTTAACAGCTTTTACTTCCAGTGTGCTGGGTTTTGGACTGGCAAAAAATGTAAAAGCAGGCTTTAGGAATAAAGTTTCTACACACAACGGATCTTCACCCATAAAGGTTCAGAAATATAATATTCTTGGAAAAACAGGCATCAAAGTGTCTGATGTTAGCTGCGGTGCCATCTCGTTTTTTGAGCCGAATGTCTTAAGGTATGCCTACGATCTAGGAGTGAACTATTTTGATACAGCAGAAGGCTATATGCGCACTAAAAGTGAAACATTCATCGGCGAGGCTCTAAAAGACATAAGAAAAAAAATAACCATTACAACCAAACATGGTTTATCTCCCAAAGTTAAAAGAGATGAGATTATTAAAAGAGTTGAAGAAAGTTTGAAACGTTTGCAGACTGACTATATCGATATTGCCATGGTCCATGGCGTAAGCGACACTTCATTACTTGAAGATGAAGAAATTCAGGCTGCTTATTCTCAGCTGAAAAAAGATGGGAAGATCCGTTTCACAGGATTTTCTACGCATAACGCAAAACTTACCCTGAATCAGGTTCTAAAAAATGATTTTGCTCAAGTTGTTCTTATCATTTACAACCACATGGAAGGAAAAGAAATCGAACCTCTAATGGCGCCAGTCCATAACAAAGGAATAGGTATTGTTGCTATGAAAATCTTTGCTGGAGGAAGGCATGGAAATTTAAAATCTCTCATCAGTCAAGAAGTGAGTTATCCTCAGGCTGCAATAAGCTGGGTTCTGAGCAATCCCAGCATACACTGCTGTATCCCAACGATGAGCAGCTATTCCCATGTTGAAGAATATGTGGCAGCATCGGGAAAACCATTAAAAAGGGCCGATTTAAATGTGATTGCAGAGTATCAGCGTCAGTCTAACAATCAATACTGCAGAGTAAGCTGCAGTGAATGTCTCTCTTCCTGCCCGAATAATGTTGCTATTAACGATGTTCTTCGCTACAAAATGTACTTTGAGAATTACAGGATGGAAAAAGAAGCCATGCGGTATTATGCAAAGATTCCTAAAAGCAAAATGGCTATCAACTGTAGTAACTGTTCAGGATACTGCGAATCATCTTGTCGCTTTGGACTTAAAGTCAAGGAAAAACTCATTCGTGCTCACGAAATTTTAAGGGCTTAACTTTAGCAACTGACATTTATACTTTAAGTATTTAACTTTTTAATATAGCAAATAAGGTTTCCTCGATTCGAAAAAACTGTAAAGCTCTTTGTCAAAACTCTGAATTATTTCCTTGACAGGTATCCCCTTTTTTAGGGCTTCTCTTATTTTTGATGTTCCCATGATTTTATCAAAGTATTCACCGTGGAATTTAAAAAAATTGGGATATGTATCCATTATTGTTTTTATTATAAAGAGCGAAGATTCAAAGGGTTTGTACTTGTTTCTATCCAAAATATGTATCTGTGCACCTCCACACCGTTCTCCTTTATATTTCGAGAAAGTGGGCGTAAACCAGGCTTCTCTGAATATTACTCCCGGAAGATGGAGTTTATTGAGTTTTTCTGTTAATTCATACCCATCGATCCAGGGTGCACCAAAAAATTCAAAAGGCTTTGTTGTGCCCCTCCCCTCGGATATATTTGTGCCCTCTAAAAATACCTGACCAGGATAAACAGTTGCTGTACTCAATGCTGGCATATTTGGTGAAGGGGTAATCCAGGGAAGAGATGTATCATCATACCACATTTCCCTTTTCCACCCCTCCATGGGAATAACCGTTAAATTGGCTTTTTTCTCCAAGAATTTATCATTAAATAAAGCCGCGAGTTCGCCAACAGTCATTGCATGTCTTACTGGAATAGGATAAAGGCCAACAAATGAGCTGTATTCCGGATACTCCAGGAGCGGCCCCTCTAAATCTCTACCGTTTATAGGATTTGGCCTGTCCAGGACTATAAAATCTATGCCGCTCTTTGCGCTCGCCTGCATACAGTAAGCCATTGTTGCAACGTATGTATAAATCCTTGTTCCAACATCCTGGATATCAAACAACAACACATCCACGCTTTTCACCATCGAGCCTTCAGGAATTTTTCCAACTTTTTTAGTGTCAAAGGAACGCATATATTTATCGATATTTTTAAACATTCCTTTTTCAGGTCTAAGCGATTGCCCATAGAGGCTGAATACAGGTATGTTAAATTCAGGAATGTTATACCTTTTATCAATATAAAAAGGAACATACTCGCCAGCCTGCGAATTTCCTCTTACTCCATGCTCAGGTCCGTATAGTGCTACAAGATTAATATCCGGATTTTTATAAAAAAGATCGACTGTGCTCACTAAATTACTGTCCATACCTGTGGGATTAGTGATCAAGCCAACTCTTTTCCCTTTTACTAAATCCAGATGTTTTTTCAGGAAAACCTCAACTCCAAGCTTCACTTCTACTAATTTACCTGGAGGATGGCTCTCTTTTTTGCTCTTGCAGGAAGGCACGCTTACTAAAAACAAAAAAAATAAGGTAAAAGAAATTACCCCCCCCATTAACGTACTTGTTATAAGATTTTTATTCTTTATTATGCTCATTTCTGTTCCTCTGTGGTCTTATTTACTCACTATATCCGATAATTTAATGTAACTTAAAAAATTATACAATTAAAAAAACTATAATTAACCTGTATTATTTATAAATATATATGTAAAGAAGTCGGTAGTTTTTATGAATAATTCAGGTTGTATAAAATTGAATATTATCTTATGAAGGCAGGAAAATTAAAAAGATGAGTATGGTTTTAAAAATAACATCAAAACCAAACTCTTTTTTGTATAACTAAATTTTTAAATTAAGAAAGAATTATGCTTTAGATTGCAAACATAAATCCCACTGTTATGGAATTATAATTTCCAATATTATAATCCGCATTGATATTAAACAGAAGCAGTCTCAGACTCAGGCCAAGTGTAATACGGCTTTTATTTTCTCCCTCTAGTGAAAAATCTATTTCAAATTCCTCATCATCCACGACAAAATCATAGGTAAAATTCAGCTCCGATTTTTCGAATAAAAATCCGGCATAAGGAGTTATGTTGAATGCTCCTGTTCCAAGTTGTTTACTCACAGTCAACCCGTAAGCCGTTGTATTTGCTTCAAAAATATCCCCAACTTTTAATGTCTGTTTAAAAAAGCCGACCGAAATATCAAGTGGAAGTGGGGTCGGAAAAAATACTCCTGGATTATGCTGTACACCCCAACCAAACCAGCTAAACGCTCCAATGTCTTCAGTGAAATCAACACCTGGTATTTCAATCTCTGGTATGTAACGGAATACCGCTCGTGTTCCAAGAATAGTCCCAATTCCTACTTGAGGTGCTACAAACGGAAGGAAAGAAATATCTGCCAAGAAGTCACCGAGACCCCCAATACCCTCAAGGGTTACTACCCTCGGATCGACTGCCTCTGTTCGAGGTAGTCCAGTGTTTGGATCAGTAAATTCAATACTTCCTCCATCAAATGAGATATTAATATAATCATCTGAATCGCCAATGATAGTTGCGCCAGATATTCCTACAGTAAATTCCATATCCATAATTTGGTCTCTTAAGGCAGCTTCAACTTCTGTTGGCAAACTTAATCCGACAGTATTTAATACTATTTCTGTTGCCTGCTCGGAGTTAAATTGGAATTTACCGCTTGTTGAAAAATGCCTGTACTCACGCTCCTCAGGGAAAAACGTTCCCATGCCCTTTAAGCCGAGTTCCAAATCCAGGCTAAATATTTTTGCGGGAGGTGCCTTGTGAAACCAGCCACCGTTCAAATTGGAACCAAAGGCAGAAACAACCGGTGAGACATAGCTTCGAGCAGCATCTTCTGAAAGCCTCTGTAAAGTCTCTTTCAGGTCCTCGCCGTTCTCATCTTGTGCAGATGCGAATGAAACAACTGCAAACATAAATACAGCCAGAGTAAACACCGCTTTCCATCTAGGATTTAAAAAAGTAAATCGTTTCATTTGTTTCCCTCCGTTTTCAATTTATTTTCTTAAACTTCCGAATTTATAGAATATATTTCATGCCTTGTCAAGCACATACAACAAGTTATGTCTTCAGAGCACAAACATCTTCGAGACATTTTTGCAATAATAGACTTAGAATTATCAATATCCAAAAGAAAAGTAAATAGCCTAACGAGGTGATTTGCGGGGTGATTTTCCTTCCCCCTTTTAAGCTATAGAATAGATAATTAAAATAAACCCTTAATAATCCAGCTTTATTACTTACTCTTAGCCTATTAACACTTCCTTAATACTTATGTATAAATTAAGGTTATTAATATTCCTCAAATCCGTTGTGTGATTACCACGTCGCTTCGCTCCTCGCAATAACAATCCTCATTGTGGATGTAATACTAACAATAAAAAAATAAACTGTGCAAAAAATTGCGAGTTTGACTGGAAGAAGTAACCAGATTAGGCTTTAAGCTGGGATATAGAAGTTGTCCTGTTCCTGCCATGTTCCTTGGAGTAGTAAAGGCAATCGTCTGCTGCTTCGATAAACTTTTCGTCGTTCTCAAAAGGATTCTCCTCGTTAAAAATTGCCACTCCGGCACTTACCGTAATTTTTATTTCTTTGTCTTCAAATATAACTGGAGTTTCAGCAATCTTTTTCCTTATTCTTTCTGCACATATTATAGCTCCTTCCTCACTTGTTTCTGGAAGAATTACCGCAAATTCCTCGCCACCGTAGCGAGCACAGATGTCTGCATGCCTGGTCATGCTGGACAAGATCTGGGAGACTTTGACGAGAACTAAGTCGCCGGCAAGATGCCCATAAGTGTCGTTAACTTTTTTAAAAAAATCTATATCAATCAACAATATAGAAAGGTCGGTTTTATATCGAACTGCATGGCTGAATCCCTGTTTTAAACGGTCTGTAAAATATCTTTTATTGTAGATGTTGGTAACCGGATCCATGACTCCCATCAGGTAAAGCTCGTCATGGAATACCTTCTCGCTTTCATCAGAAATAATAAATTTAAAAACAGTCGAAGGGCTTATCTGGATTTTATCGCCATTCTGAAGAGTTTGTTTAGAGATACGGTTGTAGTTTACATAAGTACCGTTTGTACTTCCCAGATCCTCGATAACAGCTTTTTCTCCACTGACTTTAATTTTGATATGTTCGCGTGAGATGCCGTTGTCATTAATGACAATGCCAGAGCCAGCACTCCTGCCGATAACAGTAACTCCATTATTTAAAGTAAACAGTTTGCCTAAAAGTTCCCCCTTTAAAAAAAGAATGTAGGTTTGTTTGGGTTTTTGCTCAATCTCTTCGAATGCGGTTATCGGCATTGTTTCGCCGACTGTATCAATCCACTCATTGTCTCCTTCTTTTTTTTTCTCACTAACCATTTTTTATTATCCTGAAAATAATTTTAACTCCTATAAGCAAAAAATTGGGAAAACAGAAATCCCCTTTTATCGAGAATATATAACAAGTTAAATTATGCCCCTTTTCTATATTATACTAATTATCTTTTTTTATACCTGGGTAAACACACAAGTTTACCTTTCTAATTCCCGGCGTAAAAAAACTTATTTGATGAATCTTATTGCAAAAGGATATCGAAACTTCTCACCTTCGCTTGATTTAATAGCAGCAATTATAACTAATACTATAAACAATATTAGTAATCCGATCAGGAGAAAAACTCCGATGACTATAACGATAAGAATAACCGAAATAATGCAATATATAGTAAAAGATATCTGGAAATTCAGAGCTTCTTTTCCCTGGTCATCAACAAAAGAAGACTCGTCCTTCTTTATCAGCCAGAAAATCAGCGGTCCGATGATATTTCCAAGAGGAACTATAAAAGTACCCAGCGCTGCCAAATGACAAATCATCGCCCATGTTCTTTCCTGTTTTTCATCCATTTTAGCCATTATTAACCTCCTCTAAGGATCAAGATCAAGAATTTGCTGGCTCCTCGGGTAGGACTCGAACCTACAACATGGTGGTTAACAGCCACCCGCTCTGCCGATTGAGCTACCGAGGAGCAAATCGTTTTTAATTTAACAAAATTAATCGAGAATATCAACGCTTCAGAGAAATTTCCCAGAGTACATAAAGAAAAAAAAAGGAAAATATATAATTTCTTAATTAAAAGTTTTAAATTTGTTGTTAAAAGTATGGAATTCAAAGTTAATAGAGAAACTTAAATATAATAAATTTTAGCGTAATAATGTTATGGAGAAATTATTAAAATTCCGAGTTATTAACAACAAAACGTAAACTTTCAGTAACTAAAAACGATAACCGGCTTGTTTGATCTCTTTGCGGTAATCCTTCCCCCACATCTCGACAATTTTGCACATCTCATAAATCCTGGACCTTAAGCGGACTCCAATTCTGTCTACAAGAGTCTCTCCGCCTTTTTTAAAATATGACTCCCTGGTATCTTCCTCATCTTCTTCACTATCCAGATAATTAGAGGTGAAGATGGTCAATTTTTTGTTGTTATACCGGTTATTAATAATATAAAAAACCGTTTCTTCTACCCAAGCAGTTGTTCTTTTTGCCCCTAATTCATCCAGGACAAGAACATCTTTCTGAAAAATAGGTGTTAAAACATCGGACTCACTCTGCGAGGAATCAGGCGTGTATGTGCTCTGTATATTTCTTATCAATTCCCTGAAGTCACAAAAATAGCAAGGAACGTTCTTTTTTTCTATCAATTCATGAATTGTGGCAACAGCCAGATGTGTTTTCCCAACTCCGCATGGACCCATAAAAAGAAGGCCGATGTCCTGCACAGGGTGATTTTTGACAAATTTTTTTGCAATTTTAAGAGCATCCTTATGGGAATCATTATGAATTTCAAAATTCTTAAAAGCACAGTCTCTGTATCTTCTGGGGATATTAGCCTGGTCGAAAAGGATCTGATTCTCCCGCTCCTTGAAGCACTTACATCGTTTAGCGGCTGTCCCGGAGCCAGACTCTACCAGAATCCATTCAGTTCCCTGACATTCCGGACATGTTCTTTCTGGCATCAGTTTAAATATCCTCTGAGTTGTTGAAGTGAGTGAGAATGGGCCAATTTTCTCATTGCTTTCTGCTCAATCTGCCTTATTCTTTCCCTGGATAAATTCATTATATCTCCTATTTCCTGAAGGGTACGAGGTTTATCATCATCTAATCCGAATCTTAATTCTATCACATGTTCCTCTTTTTCATCCAGTTCCTTTAAAAGCTCTCTAATTTTCTTTTGTATAGAACTTTTTATTATCTGGTATTCTACAGAAGAGCTAAGGTTGTCCTTTATTTTATCTCCAACTGCCGCACTTTCATCAAAATATGTATCACTCAGGGAAATACCCTTTTCGTCCATCATTTCTAAATCCTCAACCTCGTCGGTGGCTATGCCCATGCTCTTTGCTATTTCCTTTCTAGTCGGCTCCCTTCCCAGCTCTGTTTTCAGCTTGGATTCTTTTTTTTTCATTTCTGATATTTTATCGGATGACTTTTGTGGAATATGATAACTCCGTGAATATCGTGTCAAGGAATGTATTATTGCCTGCCTTATCCACCACACAGCATAGGATATAAACTTGACATTTCGGCTGGGATCAAACCGTTTTGCAGCCACAATAAGACCCAGGTTGCCTTCATTGATAAGGTCAAATATGCCCAGTCCCATTCCCCTGTACCTTTTCACATAGGAAACAACAAATTTGAGATTCGCTTCGATTAATTGTCTAAGAGCCTTCTTGTCACCTTTATGTATGCGTTCTCCTAACTTTTTTTCTTCCTCTTGAGAGAGGACAGGAAATTTGGATATTTGATTTAAATAGAGCCTTAGATTTTTTAAATCGAGATAACTCTTGTAGTCATCTATCATTATTCTTCTTTTTTCACTTTTTCAATTTTTATAATTTTAGCAGGGCTTATACGCACAAGGCTTTTTTTCCTGAGTTCAAATTCCTCTTCCTTCCCCTCAAAGAACTCTTTTTTTATGTACTCCAGAAACATATTCACTTCTGCTTCAATCTGTCCAATTTTATTTCTCATATTCAGGACTACCTCGACTCCAGCCAGATTGATCCCAAGGTCTCGTGTTAGATTCAGAATCAGTTCGAGTTGATTAAGGTCTTCTTGTGTGTAAAGCCGTGTGTTTCCCTCGCTTCGGGAGGGTTTTAGCAACCCCTCTCTCTCATACAACCTAAGGGTTTGAGGGTGGATATTATACCTCATTGAAACACTGCTTATATGATAATAATTTCTTGGTTCTTTTTTCTCTTTCATTTTAATGAATCCCCATTTTATCTCTCGGATTCTGAGGGGAGATTTTTTCCAGCTCTTTCATCAGCTCCCTGGTTCTTTCGTCATTAAAAGGAGGAGGGACAATAGATACTTCAACAAACTGGTCTCCTCGCTTTTTTTTCCCTGGTATAGGGGCACCTTTATCTTTTAGTCTGAATATTTGACCAGATTTTGTGCCAGGAGGAACCTTGATGGTCGTTTTGCCGTAGAGAGTAGGAACTTCTATTTTTGCACCAAGAGTGGCCTCTGGTACAGATATGGGCAATTTTATATAGATATTAGACCCTTCTCTCCCGAAAAAAGTATGAGAATCGACTTCAATAGTAATGAACAAGTCACCAAAGGCTCCTCCCCTCATTCCTGCATTCCCTTTTCCAGGAATACGCACTTTAGAGCCGTTGTTAACTCCGCCTGGAATTCTGACGCTGATTAATTCAGTCTTCTGAACAAGACCCTGTCCATAACACCCAGAACATTCCTGCCCTGGAGTTCTCCCTGTTCCTCCGCAGGAAGGACAGGTTGTCGAGAATCTCATAGAGCCTCTCTGGATATTTGTGTGACCAGTTCCACCACATTGAGGACATGCTTGTTGTTCCCCTTTCTGAATGTATCCCTTTCCCTGACAGATTGAACAGGTTACCATCCGGGTTAATTTTATTCTTGTTTTTAATCCATGGATGGCATCCTGAAAACCAACCTTCATTTTATAGCGGAGGTCTTCACCCCTTTCCACTCCTGGTTGAGTGGGGCGAGCGGATGTGCCAAAAAGATTTTCAAAAAAATCTCTGAATGAGGAAGTCCCAAAATCAGAAAAATTAAAACCCTCAAAGCCAGATGAGTGGGTCCGGTACTGTGGTCCTCCAGGAGGCACATCTCCAACAAAGCCGAACTGGTCGTACTGCTTTCTCCTCTTGGTATCACTTAGGACGGAATACGCCTCCTGGATTTCCTTAAATTTTGACTCAGCAGTTTTGTCTCCAGGATTAAGATCAGGATGGAACTTTCGGGCAAGCTTTCGGTAGGACTTTTTTATATCAGATAGAACTGCCTTCCGGTCAACTCCAAGTATTTTATAATAGTCTTTCTCCATGCCTGCCCCTGCCGTTTACAGTGACATAAAAAGGTTAAAGTTTCAACCGGGATTCAACAAAGCTTATTTCTTTTCTTCATCCACAACTTCTGCATCAATTACTTCTTCTTCGGAAGAATCTTGAGCGGGTTCCTGCTTTCCTTCTTGTCCACCGGGTGCCTCTTCTTGAGCAGCTCCTTGCTGAGCTTGCTGCTGAGTAGCTTGCTGGTACATCATCTCCGTCAATTTATGTGAAGCTTGAGAAAGTGACTCTATTGCCTTCTTTATTTCTTCAGCATTTTCGCCTTCGATAGCTTTTTTGGTATTTTCTATCTCTTTCTGAATTTGATTTGCCTCTTCTTCAGGAATCTTGTCCTTGTTTTCTCTCATAAGCTTTTCTAAACTATAGACCATCTGGTCAGCCTGATTCTTGACATCTATAACTTCTCTTCTTTTTTTATCCTCTTCAGCATGAGTATCTGCATCCTTAACCATATTATCAATTTCTTTATCATCGAGCCCACTATGTCCTGTGATTGTGATAGCCTGCTGTTTTCCGGTTCCCATGTCTTTAGCAGAGACATGAAGAATCCCGTTTGCATCGATATCAAAAGTTACTTCGATCTTCGGGATGCCTCGTGTAGCTGGAGGAATACCATCCAGATGAAATCGACCTAATGTCCTGTTATCGGTTGCCATCTCTCTTTCCCCCTGCAGGATATGGATCTCAACGCTTGGTTGATTATCTGAGGCAGTTGAAAATATTTCTGTCTTTTTAGTAGGAATGGTTGTGTTGCGGGGAATCATCTTGGTGAACACTGCTCCAAGAGTTTCAATACCAAGAGTTAATGGAGTCACATCCAGAAGAAGAACATCCGTGACATCGCCGGACAAAACAGCTCCCTGGATAGCAGCTCCTGCGGCCACTACCTCATCAGGATTCACTCCTTTATGAGGTTCCTTTCCGAAAAGTTCTTTTACCAGTTGCTGGACCTTTGGAATTCTGGTTGACCCTCCAACCAGAATAACCTCGTTGATATCGCCGGGTTTCATTTTGGCATCAACAAGAGCCTGTTTACATGGCTCTGATGTTTTTTGAATGATATCATCCATAAGTTGCTCCAGCTTTGCTCTGGTGAGTTTCATCAGAAGGTGTTTTGGACCGGATGCATCAGCCGTGATAAAAGGAAGATTTATCTCAGTCTCCATGGTTGTGGACAGTTCCATTTTTGCCTTTTCAGCTGTTTCCTTTAACCTCTGAAGAGCCATTTTGTCTTTGGAGAGGTCTATTCCAGACTCTTTTTTGAATTCAACTACCAGCCAGTCCTGAACTCGCTGATCAATATCATCACCCCCTAAATGAGTATCTCCATTTGTAGATTTAACTTCAACAACACCCTCTCCAACTTCCAGTATTGAGACATCAAATGTTCCACCTCCAAAATCATAAACAGCTATTGTTTCATCTTTCTTTTTGTCCATTCCATAGGATAGAGCTGCAGCAGTTGGTTCGTTGATGATTCGTTCAACTTTTAATCCAGCAATCATACCTGCATCTTTTGTAGCCTTTCTCTGACTATCATTAAAATAGGCCGGTACTGTAATAACTGCTTTATCGATTTTTTCACCCAGGTAATCCTCAGCTGCCTTTTTGAGTTTTTGAATGATGATCGCCGAAATTTCAGGAGGGGCATATTTTTTACCAAGAGCTTCTATTCTTACATCTCCATTCTTTGCTTCAGTGACTTTAAAAGGGACCTGTTTGATTTCCTTTGGAACTTCCTTGTAACGTCGCCCCATAAATCTTTTTATAGAATAAATTGTGTTTTCAGGATTTGTTATTCGCTGTCTCTTGGCAACCTGACCGACTAACCTCTCTCCTTTTTCATTAAAAGCAACAACAGAAGGAGTTGTACGCCCTCCTTCTTCATTGGCGATAATAATGGGTTTGTCGCCCTCTGTAACAGAAACAACGGAATTTGTTGTTCCAAGATCAATACCTATTGTTTTTGCCATAAATATCCTCCTATCTTAGTCTTTGTATAATATAAAACATGAGTACATGTTTGTCAAGTTTTATCATGAATTATTCATAAAATCTGCCGACACCTTCATTTATTTTCAAAATTATGAGGCTTTTACATTGATACTTTCTCAAAATCAACATTTACACCTTCTCTTATAAGCTTATTCTAACTCTATGTCGGCATTTTTTACCCTTCGGGCGAGCCAATCTCACCACATCTGCTTCGTTTCAGGGCATTTGCAGTGAAGAACCACAGCTTCATACCCTGAGCCTCGCATCTGCGATAATCTTGACTCGTGAATAACACATGTCCTCTTGAATTATTCATAAAATCTGCCGACACTATTTAAATTAAAGACGTTCCTTTTATATTATATGCTTCAATTTCTTATTAATAAAAATTAAAGCCTGTAAAAAGGTTAGATTTTAGTCAATAACAGATATATTTATTAATTGAATACGGATGGAAGCTTATCGATCATTTTCTACGCAATAAAATCGTTATTACTGAAAAATTCCCAGCTTAATCTTGATTTTATGCTATTTATTGCTGCAAAGTAGCATTATCCTTCATCAGGATCTACTATAAATCCTTCTTTCATAAGGCACTGCACTTTTTCTCTTGTTTTTTTTATTATATTCTCTGCCTGTTTGAATCTTTCTTCAGCACTCGCTTTTATTCTTGCTACTCCCTGTTCTATTCCTTTTGTTCCAACTGCAACTGCTTCTCTCGCAAAAACTTCCCATTGATCCATATTCGGGATAATGTAGTCTTCACTAATTCCTTTATCTTCAGCAATTTTAGCCAGTTCTTTTGCCGCCTCAATACACATCTCATCTGTAATTTTAGTTGCTCTTATGTCCAGGGCTCCCCTGAAAATCCCAGGAAATCCAAGCGAATTGTTGACCTGGTTAGGGAAATCTGAGCGCCCTGTAGCGACAATCCTTGCTCCTGCTTCTTTTGCCTCCCACGGCCATATCTCCGGTACCGGATTTGCCGATGAAAACACAATAGAGTCTTCAGCCATATTTTCGACCCATTCTTTCTTTATAACACCGGGTCCAGGCTTGGAAGCAGAAAGTACAACATCAGCTCCTTCCATAGCTTCCTTGATGCCCCCTTTTATAGCTTTTGGATTTGTAATTTCACAGAGATGCCATTTTTGCTTATATTTCTCCTTTAAAAGTTCTCTGTCTCCCCTGTCTCTGTGCAGGATTCCTTTTGAATCAACGGCGATAATATTCTCAGGGTTTACTCCAGCAGTAACAATAAGTCTTCCAATTGCAATGTTGGCTGCACCCGCTCCAATTAAAGCAACTTTTATATCTTCCATCTTTTTCCCGACAATCTTGACTGCATTAAGAAGTCCGGCTACTGTAACGCAGGCTGTTCCCTGCTGGTCGTCATGCCAGACTGGAATTTCCATCTCTTTTCTTAATGTATCTAAAATATGAAAGCATTTTGGATGAGATATATCTTCCAGATTAATTCCGCCAAAAGTTGGTTGGAGCCATTTCACCGCCTGAATGATTTCCTCTGGCTCCTTTGTATTAAGACAAATTGGAAAAGCGTCTACACCACCCAGATATTTATAAAGAAGAGCTTTCCCCTCCATAACCGGCAAGGCTGCCTCAGGACCGATATCGCCCAGGCCTAAAACTCTTGACCCATCTGAGACGACTGCAACAAAATTCCACTTGTTGGTCATCTCATATGCCTTTTCTAGGTCCGCCTGAATCTCTTTACATGGAGCGGCAACACCTGGGGTATACCAGATGCCAAAGTCATGAAAATCCCTGATCCGGCATTTGGGAATGACCTCAATTTTGCCTCTGTAGTAAGGATGAAGCCTCAAAGCATCTTTGGAGGGCTGTTCAGCCTTAGCCAACAACTCTTCCACTTTTACTTCTTTCATATAATTGCCTCCTTTTTTATTATTTTTATGAATTATTTAAGATATTATTAATAAAATTATTACCTTCTTTATGTCCAGTTCTATCTTCTCTTTTTATGAGTTATAAAAAGCATATTATTATATTCCTTTGCTTTTTAAAGTCAAGTTCATATCTGGCTCCCTGACATAAAAGAAATTGCATTATGCAGATCCCCAACCTCATGTTCCCCCATAAGTAAATCAGAATGAGATAAGCTACTCTTTAATTCACAATACTAATAAGAGTATTTATGTAGGTTTTGCGGCGGGATTATAAATAGAAATGTGTATTTTAGATAATCTTGCCTGCATGATTCACGAGTCGAGGTTGCCGTAGATGCAAGACGTAAAGGATGAAGCTGTGGTCCTCCACCGCAAATCCTTTGCAACGAAGCAGATTCGGTGAGATCGGCTCGCTCGGAGAGTAAAAAATGCCGATGATTGATATACACGAATTAAAAAACAGAGTGACGTTCTAGAAATGGAAAAGAATCATGCTAACGAATTGATATTATTGAAAATGAATAATGGCATCGGCAGTTTCTATGAATAATTCAGGCTAGTACTGGTAAGAAAATTAAAGCATTTGTTAGATAAATATGACGTTATAGCGGCAGGCCTTAATCTTACAATTTAAAACTGAATATTTAACTGTCCTTTTTTCTCTTTTTTCGCTTTTTCCAGATTTCTAAAATAAACCCACTTCAGGATATTTTCTTTTGCTTGACTATCCATGTCTCTTAACTTCAGCCCAACTTCCATCCTATTCTTTACATATTTGCTCCAGACTGCTTCTCCGGATAATGTAGCTATTAATTGTTTTGCTGGAAGCAAGATTTCAATATCTATATTAGAACCAGGAAGAGGATTAATGAAATCCACGCCTAACTTCAAGCCATCTTGAGAAAAATCAAGGATCGATGTTCTCTCAATCAAATTTTTATTTTCCTCAATTTTTATCACTTCTGAATGAATCGAACATTCAAATCGCGGAAACTTTCTTTTATTGTCCTCCATTTTTAAATCCTTTACTTTAATTTCTCCTTTTATAGTTTAGTCGTACTAGAAACAGAAAAGTGGGAAGAATTCATTAGTTCCAACAAAAGTTATGTGGATTTTTTTTTGGGGGGGGCGGGGCACGTGTGACCTGAAGAGGTTTAAGGGTCAGATTTCCATGAGAAAATCAGTAAATTATTATCTGTGTAAGAAACAGCGCTCGCTGTCTGTTTCTCCCGGCTTTCTGGTTATAATCATAGCCATATTAAACTCATTGGCTTTGTCGATAACCTCCTGGTCTCTTATAGATCCCAGAGGGTAAATTAGAGCCTTTATCCCGTTCCTGGCTGCAAGCTCAACAACATCTGGAAAGGGCATAAAGGCATCAGACGCCATAACACATCCTTCAGGTCCATAACCTCTTCTTGCATACTGGATAGCTCCTTCTGCAGCATCTATTCGGCTCCGCTGTCCAGAACCAATACCATGAATTTTGTCATCTTTGCCAATAACAATAGCATTCGAGCGGGTAAAACAGGCTACATTCCAGTTAAAAATTGCTGCCTCAACCTCTTCCTGGGTGGGTTTTCTCTTTGAAACAACATCAACGGATTCTGGCGAAGTAATTTTTGAGTCAAATCTCTTTTGAACCAAAAGACCACCTGCAACCCTTTTAAATTCCAGGGCATTATCCACAGCTCTCTCATCAAGAGCTCCCCCCATTTTTACTACTCTCAGGGACTTTCTTGAAGCTAAAACGTCGAGAGCTTCAGGTGTAAAATCAGGTGCATAAACAACTTCGATATTTCTTCCTTTCTCAACTATAATCTCTGCCAGCTTGTCAGTAATTTTATAATTAAAGATATCGACGCTTCCAAAATTAGAAAGCGAGTCACAATCCCAGGCTTTTTTAAAGGTTTCCTCAGGAGAATCTCCCATTGCAACACCGCTCGGTATTTCATGCTTGATCAGCACGCAGATTAACCTGTTCTTGTAAATCTCTGTTAACTTCCTGGCAAGCCTCTGGCCTAAATCCATATCCCCTACGTTTATATAACCCAGCCCTTTTATTCCTTCTTGTAAAACCTCCATGGTTGCCATGTTAGGACCGGATGCTCCTTCTTCAGCATAAAAAGCTGCTGGGTAGCCTGGATTCTCTCCATATCTCATGGACTGTTTTTTCATAAATTGTTTGTCTCCAAAATGGAGGACTTCGGGAAACTCCTCTCTGACTTTAATCCTGTATTGTTGTCGGCTTTCTTTTCCTGTTTTTTCCATCTTATCTTTCCATCCTTTCATGCTTGTTTATTATGTATATTTCAAATTTACCTGAATTCACATCACTTGAGAAAACACAGGCCACGGCCACTCTAAAGTCTTTCTTGCCCTGCTCAGGTTCCAGAGCATTATAAACTGCCTCTGCCATGGCATCCGCCTTCTCCTCTTCAATCTCTAGATCGACCGGCTCTTCTGAGAAGGAAGGCAAAGGATCTCTGTTCTCTCCAGCATAAGTTGTTATCATCTTACCCTTTCCTGCTTCCAAAGGAATTTTATAAATATTCTTTATTGAGGACCCGTCCGGACCTCTTCTTATTATGCTTAGAGCTGGCGTTTTTTGCGGCAAAATGCAGCCACTTATCCTCGGAGTAAAGATGGGTGAATCTGGCTCATAATCCCAATTGTGAAGCGCCAATTCTAAAATTTCTGCCGGATCCCTTCCTTCACCAAGGGAGGCTTTTATATCTATTGTCTGCTTCCCGTTACTTATAACAATCCCTCTATAGAAGAACATAGCTGGGTAGACAAGAAGATCTCTATTTCCCTTCTTTAAAACTTCCTCATCTGTAGGTTTTGCCCAAATACCATCATTTTCCAGCTCCAATTTTCTCGCCTGGCTGGAAGGAGATCTTCCTGTAATGGCATATAAAACAACATCTTTTTCCCCTGATTTATCTTTTCCCAAAATTATCACCCGGCCAGGATATTCTCTTTTAGATAAACTCTTTAGACCTTTGTTCATTTTATTAAATATTAACTTCTTTTTAGATATCATAGGATATATCAAAGTATAAACACAGGCAACTTTTTTAATAAAAAGTAAGTATCTTTTTTGTCGCGATGAAGAACGGATCAATCACATTATAAGGGTATTTGGGGATGGATGAAGTGACTTTGAAGATTTAGCCTTCCTGAATCGCTTTTTGAGGGAATCCGGCGTAGCCGGACACCGAGTATGTTTGAGCGTAGCGAGTTACGCAGGTGCCGAAAAGAGCGATGAAGGAATGGCGTTAAAAATCTGAACGGAAGCTCAGACATTCCCAAATACCCTTATTAATCTATCATGGAAAAAAAGATGCTTCCTAACAAAAAAGTTTCCTCTCCCCTTTTCCTTGTTTTCGTACAACAATTCAGTTAGAATTTTCTCTATCATTTAAAAGAGGTTGTTATGAAAAAAAAAGATTCTCCTATAAAGGCTTATAAAAATTTGGACTTTTTAAATTCTTCAGATGCCCGCACCTTGAGAATTTTAAGCGAGTATATAGAGCCTTTAAACAGGTTGAATAAATTAAAAATCAACAACACCGTGCTATTTTTTGGTGCTACAATGGCCGATCCAAATGAGAAAGGTTCCCCTTTAGAAAAGTATTACTGGGAAGCTGAAGAACTTGCTTACAACCTGGCTAAATGGGCAATAAAATTGAAGCCGGGAGGTAAGAATTTTGTCATCTGCACAGGCGGAGGGCCCGGTATTATGGAAGCTGCAAACCGAGGAGCAGCCCGGGCAGATGGAAAATCTATCGGCATGAATATATCCCTTCCCACGCAGCAACAATTCCTAAATCCTTTTGTATCTCCCGAGCTTTCCTTTGAGTTCCATTATTTTTTCATGCGAAAATTTTGGTTGATCTACAAGGCAAAGGCAGTAATTGCTTTCCCTGGAGGTTATGGAACTTTAGACGAGGTTTTTGAAGTGCTCACCCTGATTCAGACAAATAAAATTAACAAAGATCATATCGTTATACTCCTCTACGGAGAAGAATACTGGCGAAAAATCATAAATTTCGAGACTCTGTTAAAATACAAAAGCATCGCACCTGAAGACCTTAAGCTATTTTCTTACTGCTCAAATCCAAAAGAAGCTTTTTCTTTTTTGAAAGAAAATTTGATCAAACATCTGAGATAGGGGCGGTTCCTTTAATGGGGACGGTTCTGTTTTTTTCAGAAAGTATAAGTCCAGAAATTTAGAAAATAAGATTTGACTAAATATTAACTATTATGATTAACTCTTTAAAAGGAAAAAAGTATAATTAACAAAACAAGCTATAGAGACGACTGCAGGAATTGTTAATTTTTTTGAGGGAAGGAAGGGTATTGACTGAAATTTTTCTTTTTTAAGAGAAATTTGTAATGTTTAGATCCCTATTTAAAGAAAAAAGGCTCCTCTATATTCTCGCTTCAATTATTCTTCTAACGTCGTGCGCAGGGATGCAGTATTTTCCTTCCGGAAACGAGCAGAAAGGCATTGCTTCATGGTATGGCACTGACTTTCATGGAAAAACCACTTCCAATAAAGAAATCTATAATATGCATGCTATGACTGCTGCCCATAAAACTCTCCCTTTCGGAACATATGTCAGGGTTACAAATCTGAACAGTGGAAAATCAGTCATCGTCCGCATCAATGATCGTGGACCGTTTGTAAAAGGACGGATCATTGACCTTTCTTATGCTGCAGCAAAGAAGCTGGGCATAAGTGAAACAGGGGTAGCTCCTGTTAAGATTAAAGTCCTTAGGAAATTTTCCCCAAAAAAATCCTCCCAGAAATATTCTGTCCAGGTTGGAGCTTTTGCCTCCAAAAAGAATGCAAGAAGCCTTCAGTGGAAACTTCAAAAGAGATACAACAATGTCTACATCAAAAAGCATAAAACTCCTTCTCAAACTCTTTACAGGGTGAGAATCAGGGCCAGTAGTATGAAATCAGCTCAAAAAATCGCAGAAAAACTTTCAAAAATGGGCTACAAGGCAAATGTTTTGGAAGAATATTAAATCCTATTTCTTTCTCTTAAAGAGATAAGCAGAAGGCACCCTCTTATTCTCTTTCCCATCATGTACAGTATATCTTGAACCGCTCCACATTGTAGCACCTCCATATTCTCCTTTTTTATTGATGGCATAAAAGCTAAGTCCAAATCTGGGAAGTCCTTCCTCATTTAAGAGACGAGGGAGCAGCTTTGATTTATTTGCGATTCTTTCTAAAGTTTTAAGGCATGCCTCTTCTGGAGAAGAGCCTCTGCTCATAAAGTTGACAACCTGGAAGCTCCCACAGTTAAGGATATTGGCTTCTCCTCTTCCGGTTGAACCTGCTGCGCCAACGTCGTTATCGACGTAGAGGCCGGCACCGATAATGGGCGAATCCCCTACTCTGCCCGGAATTTTAAAGAAAAATCCGCTGGTTGTAGTTACTCCCGCAAGATCACCATTGGCATCTATAGCAATACAATTAATGGTTCCATGAAAGTCAAAGAATGAGGCAAACTCTCGGTCTGCTTCTTCAGGTTTAGGAGGAAACCAAAAATCCCTGTCTGAAAGCCTTTCTTTGCGCCGAAGCCAGGCTTCTCTTGCTCTATCCGTAAGAAGGTTTTCCTCTTTAAAGCCATGCGCCTTGGCAAATCTCAATGCTCCTCTCCCGACAAGAAGCGCATGGTCAGTTCTTTCCATGACAACCTTAGCAACTTTGGATGGATTTTTTATGTTTCTCAAACTTGCAACTGCCCCACCGTTATGGGTTGGACCGTGCATAACTGAGGAATCAAGTTCAACAATCCCATCCTCATTAGGAAGACCTCCATAGCCCACTGACCTGTCATTGGGATCATTTTCAACAATATTAACCCCTGCTATAACAGCATCCAAGGGATCCTTTCCTTGCCTGAGAAGTTCCATGCCTTTTTCTGTGGCTCTTAAGCCGTTTCCGCTGGCTACCACACGCATTTTCCCTTCTTCTTCAGCTCCTCTTACTATATTTTTTCTTCCTGTTAGCACAGCGGCTGCACCTATCCCAATTCCTGTTTTTAAAAAATTCCTTCTCGACAATTTATTTTTCATAATGCCTCCTTCTAATATCTCTTAATTTTTCTATTTAACTTACTTAATTTATTCATGAGAATCAATACATTTATTCTGGACAATAAGATTAACTCCACAGCCACAAGAAAGTGTTCGGGTATGGATGAAGCGACCTTTGAAGATTTAGTCTCCCTGAATCGCGCTTTGAGGGAACCCGACAGAGTCGGGCGGTGAGTATGTATAAGCTCAGGCCAAAAGTTTGCCACTTTTTCTCAAATTGACAAAATGTGGGATGTTTAGTATAAATCCATTTCTTTCCTGAAGTATGAAAAAAAAAGTTCTTTTCTCCGCTTCCATCTTTCATGCCCTAAATGATGCAGCCTCTGTCACTGTCGCAATGGTCTTTCCCCTTCTTTACAGTCAACAGTTTATTATCAAGAAATATTTTCATATCGGCATATTATGCAACCTGGGTCTCCTTGTCACTTTTCTCTTTCATATCATTCTTGTTAATGTCTCTAATAAATTTGAATACAAACATATGCTTCTCGTCAGCTATCTGGGGATCTGTCTCTCTCTTGTGTTGATGACATTTTCTTCTGCTTTTACTTCTTTCCTATTAATTTATCTTGCCATGAGAGTGTTCAATAGCTTTTACCATTCTATCGGAGTTGCATGGGTCTCAAAAACTCATCCCAGTCAGGGAATCGACTTTGCCATGGGAATCCAAAGCGGCTCAGGAAACCTAGGTGTTTTTGTGGCTTTTATTACTTCAGGTTATCTGGCTCAGACTCTTGGCTGGGAGATACCTCTTTTTGTATGGGCGGCGGCGGGCTTTCTTTTAGGTTCAATAAGCTTTATGGCTGTGAGAAAAACTTCCACAAGAAGCACAGAAATACATAAGCCAACTTTCTCTTCCTGGATAGAAACAATGAAGAATATTCAGCTCTATATCCCTGCTTTTATTTTTGGAGGAGCATGCTGGGGAACAACTGTCTTTTATGCCCCATCCTTACTCAACCATAAGTTCAAGACTCCTTTGGGACAAACCGGCCTTTATCTTGCTCTCTGGATTGGAATTGGAGCAGTCATGACTTATCTTTTCGGATTTTTGAGCCGAAGATTTGGGCGACTGAAAATCTTACTATGTGCGTTTACTGGTGCAACTTTATTTCTTTATCTGCTGTGGATAGCTCCTGTTAAGGAACTAGCTCTGGTAAGCCTGCTCTTCTTTGGGACTTTTCTCTTTCTTATATTTCCGTGTTTCCAGTCCTTTGTTGGAAATGAAGTCCCGGCCAAAAACCTAAATCAAGCTTTCAGCCTATCCGCTAATGTCCAGATGCTAACAGGGGCAGTAGTTGCACTCATCGCCGGATTTCTCTCAGATAAGTTCGGTATTAATTCCCCTTTTCTTTTTCTTGGAATGCTCGGGACAATAATAACGATATTTTATTTACTCAAAAGTCCTTTGATAGCCCAGAAATTATCCAACACTCAGTAATTCCCAAATCTTTTCTAATAAAATTTACGATTCTTTCAGCTTGATGACTTCACCTGGGAGTTTTCCTGTCCACTTCCATTTATCTAAAGCGAACTTTCCATTTATTAGCAAATATTTAACTCCTGTACTGTATACATGAGGATTAGAAATAGAAGTCTCTGTTTTAATATTATTAAGGTCAAGAACAACAATATCAGCTTTATATCCTTCCTTTATCCAACCCCTGTTTTCCCAGTTCATTATTTGGGCTGGGAGCGAAGTCTGAGAGCGGATTACATGAGAAATGGATATAGCTTTTCTTTCCAGGGCATATTTTTTTATCTTATGAAGGAATGTCGAATAAGAACGGACATGAATCAGCCCTATTCCATAAAAAGGTGCTGTCCCATCACTTCCTGTGCCAACGTAGTCTTTTTTCATAATGTACTCGATATCCTCTTCACACATCCGAAATGGAATACACTTGGTTCCCATTAGTTCCAGTTCTATAGCTGTATCTTCAACAGATTTTCTTTTTTTGGCTGCAACTTGTTTCAACGACTTTCCTTCAAGGTCCTTCTCAACACAAATAGCAATTATGAAGTTTTCCGCGCCTACTGTATTCTCTAAGTATGTTCTGATTTGTTCTCGGATTTTCTGTGCCTCTTCCGGGTCTTTCATCCGCTCTATAAACAGCATCCTCTCCCTCGCATTTCCAGGTCCTCGAAAATTTCCCATGTAGATTAAACTCCGGGCAACACGTCTTACAAGTCTCTCCCGGGGAAGCTTTTCGAGAAACTGCTGGTGGTGTTCAGACAGAGGAATATAAGGGGTAACTTTTAGATAAAACTCAATCAGCTGCGCATCTCTGAGGTGGTCAAAAATTGCTTCAATATCCGAAGAAGTCAATCCTCCATTATCCCCACTTCCCCTCCAGGCAGAACCTGGGATAAGGCTTACATAAGGATAGCCGTTTGAGAATTGATAGGGATACTGGTCTGCTGTAATCTGAATGCCCCTTGCTCGTGCTTCTTCGATAATAGCACAGGCTTCTTTAACAAGGCCCCAATTTGGCTTTTCCATAACCTTAAAATGAGAAATATGGACTGGAGCACCTGATTTTTCTGAAATTTCCACAGCCTCTTTTACAGCATCAAGGAGTTTATCTCTTTCATCGCGTGAATGAGTGTGACATATTCCGCCGTATGGGGCAATGACTTTTACCAATTCAATGACTTCGTCTGTCTTCCCATAGGATCCCGGCAAATAAATCAAACCCGTTGAAAGACCATGAGCCCCTTGCTCCATTGCTTCCTGGACCAGGGCCTTCATTTCTCCCAGCTCTTCTTGTGTAGGTTCTCTGTCTTCCATCCCGAGTACTATCTGACGTACTGTTCCATGCCCCACAAGCAAGGCAGCATTAGGGCCGATACCTTCTTCTGACCAGCGATTCATTTGGTCTTCTGCCTTCTCAAAAATGGGCCAGGCGCTTGAGCCGCACTGGCCGACTATAATGGATGTAACACCCTGCTTTAGATAATTAAGACACGCTCTGTTTTCAGGAAAATACATTCCTCCATCCACATGAGTATGAAGATCTATAAAACCGGGAGTTACATGAAGTCCATTGGCATTGATCATTCTTGCTGCTGTTCCTTTAATCGATTTTGCCACCTTAACGATTATCCCATCTTTAATTGCCACATCAACTTTAACAGCAGGCTTCAGAGAACCGTCAAAGACTTTTCCGTTCTTTATAAGTACGTCGTAGTCAGGAACATCCTCTGTTTGAGCCGAACTGTTAAGCCCGGTCAAACAAAAAATGCTTATTAAGAAGAAAATGCCAAAATAAAAAATCTTGCTTTTCATAAAACCTCCTCTTTTTATCTAGAAATATTCAAATTATGAATTATCTTTTCTCTAATTTTTTGAGGAGCTCTGTTTGTTCAAAATATTTATATGAATCCTCTTCATAATGAGCAAAGTAGTTTAACAAAAAAAATAATAATGGTCTACCAGCCTTAAACATGAACTAAAATTCAGGTCAAAGTTTTAAATCAAAAGCTTATAATTGCCAGGAATCCGTAAGTTGACAACAAATCACTGAGAGAAGAGCAACAAGCTGGATTGAGTCCTATACACTGTTTTTTCTTGATTTTTTTCGAATCGAATTAAATTAAAAAATTTATGGATAATTTTTTTTAAAATCTTTAAAGTGTCTCTAAAGATAAGACGATGAAAAAAGGAATTCAAAGTATATTTTCTGAAGTCGCGGAAACGTACGAGCTTGTTAATCATGTTTTAACTTTTGGTCTGGATATTCTATGGCGAAAAAAAGCAGCACATATAGCATCCAAAGCGGGCGGAAAATTATGGATGGATGTCTGCAGCGGAACTGGAGAAATGGCCTTCAATCTTTCCCGTCAGGCAGGTGAAAAAATTAATGTTATTTCTGTCGACTTCTGCCATCCAATGTTTGTGAAAGCAAAAAAAAAGAAGAAGAGAGCCAATATTCATTTTACCCTGTCAGAAGCAAGCTCTCTGCCTTTTCCTGATGAAACTTTTGACCTTGTGACGATTTCTTTTGCTACCCGGAATATTAATCCCAACAAAGATACACTGAGTAATCACTTAAAAGAATTTTATCGCGTTCTTAAACCCGAAGGACGCTTTGTAAATCTTGAGACAAGCCAGCCTTCAGTTAAAATAATTCGAAAGCTCTTCCACTTTTACATCAAATTAGCTGTAAAACATATCGGATTTTTGTTATCAGGCTCCAAGGCCGGGTACAAGTACCTGTCATTCACAATTCCCAGGTTTTATTCTCCTGGGGAATTCTCCTCAATACTCCACAACGCAGGATATTCCCGCGTGACTTGTCACCCTCTTTTTTTTGGCATCTCTGCCATACACACAGCAAAAAAATAATTATTAATGTTCTAAAAACTCAGGAAAACATCGTTTTTATTTTTTCATAAACCTTGTTCCACTCATCCTGATTCTCCGGCTTATAATACTTTAGAGGAAATGAACGGGCCACGAGTTCCCGTCCTTCTTTTATCCCATTTAATTCTTTTTTTGTTATTGCTTGAACCAGGATATTGCCAACCGCAGTGGCCTCAACAGGACCTGCAATTACAGGTATTCCTGTTGCATTTGCGCTGAACTGGTTTAACAATTCGTTCTGCGAACCACCCCCAACTATATGGATCGTTTCAATTGGCTTTGTGGACATCGACTTAATCCTGTCTATAATAAAACGATATTTTAAGGCTAAACTTTCAAAGATACATCGAATAAAATCTCCTTTTTTTTCAGGAACTGGTTGGTTTGTTTTTTTGCAGAATTTAATAATAGCTTCAGGCATATCCGGTGGATTTAAAAACATCTGGTCATCTGGGTTTATAATGTTTTTAAACGCCATTGCACCGGCAGCCAGATTCTTTAGCTTTTTATAGCTTAAAGGCTCTCCGTTCTGTTCCCAGCTTTTCAGACATCTTTGCAGCAGCCATAATCCCATGGTATTGCGTAAAAATCGTATTTTCCCGTTAACTCCACCCTCATTGGTAAAATTATATTTTAATGATTTTTCATTTATGATTGGTTCGTCAACTTCAATCCCCAGTAAAGACCAGGTTCCTGAACTCAAATAGGCCCAGTTCACGGATTGTGCTGGTACAGAAGCTACAGCACTGGCCGTATCATGGCAGGCCGGAGCAATCACGTCCACAGGTTTTACACCCGTTTCTCTGGCAATATCTGGCAAAAGTTGTCCTATCACAGTACCTGGCTGTATTACTGGCGCCATTATGTTTATTGGCAGGTGAAGTTTATTAAAAATTTCTTTTTCCCAGCCCACTTTTTCTGCATTGAGCAGTTGTGACGTGGATGCTATCGTGTATTCTGAATATTTTTGCCCACTTAATAGAAAGTTAAAAAGATCTGGCATAAATAAAAGTCTCTCACTGACATCCAAGAGTGGACTTTGTGACTCGACCAGACTTAAAAGTTGAAAAATCGAATTAAACGGCATAAATTGAATACCCGTATAAGAATAAATGTCCTCTTTTGGCATTAACTTAAAAGCTTTATTTATCATTCCTTCTGTTCTTGAATCCCGATAGGCATAAGGATTTCCTAAAATCTGATTGTCCCTGCCTACCAATCCAAAATCCACTCCCCATGTATTAATCCCTATACCTAGGAATTCTTTATGACCCTTTGCAGCTGCAGAAGTTAAACCCTTTTTTAGTTCATTAAATAGATAGGAAATGTCCCATTGAATATGCCCGGATATGTTAAGCTGTAGATTCGAAAAGCGATGGATTTCCTCAAGTTTAATTTTTTTACTATCCAGAATTCCCAGAATCGCCCGCCCACTTTCAGCACCAAAATCAAAAGCTAAAAACTTTGCTTTAGACATAGTATCTCTCTATTATTATTTCTACACAGGCTAGATTATTATTTTAGCTCGTAAATTAAGAGTCTTTTCCACAGCATTTTTTATATTTCTGGCCGCTGCCGCATGGACAGAGATCATTGCGCCCAATTTTATTACTGGCTGTAAGGCTTGGTTCCCTACCCATTTGTTTTTTACCGGCCAAGTTCTGCTGGCCTTTCCACTCCTCAGCCATTTTGCTCATTTGAGCATCTGCATGGCTAAAAAACATTTTATAAGATGTACAGAGATAGTTCATACTCTTCTCTTGCGGATTATTCTGACGATCTTTTGTGCAGCCTCCCCAGCAATAACGCAACCAGCGGCATTCTTTGCAATCCCTGGGAATTGCTGCTTTTTTCTGACCAAATTTTTTCTGATGCTCAGAATTCAGCATAAAGATCAATTTATCTTCCATCACATTTCCAAGTTTCCATCCAGGCTCAACAAAAAAATCACAGGAATAGACATTTCCGTTATATTCCACAACAACGTAAACCCCACAGCTTTTACCCAAAGTGCAATCCGGTGCAGGCAATTCCACATAATTGTAAAAAACTGAATCAAAATAGCGAATTGATGTAGTCGGCACATTTTCCACAAAATCAGCTTTCCACAAATCGAACAATTTGCAGAGAAATTCTCCATATTTCTCAGGGGAAACTGAAAAGAATGCAGTTTGTGATGGGTCTTTTGGGTCTTTTTCAACACAGGGTATAAACTGCATATAATTCAGACCAATCGACTTTAAAAAGGCATATATCTCTTCCGGAAATTTTACCGAATAATCATTCAATACAGTCAGAGCGTTAACTTCCACGTCCGAATCCAACAGAAGTTTAGCCCGATCAACAACCTGGGACCAGGACCCTTTACCGTTTCGCAGCAGCCGGTAACGATCATGAATATGTTCAGGCCCATCCAGAGATAATCCAACTAAAAAACTATATGTGCTTAGAAATTTTGCCCAACGCTTTTCTATCAAAATACCGTTGGTCTGAAGTCCGTTCCCCACTGAATGTCCGCTGCCATAAGACTTCTGAAACTCTATAACTTTCTCAAAAAACGGAATGCTCATCAAAGTAGGCTCTCCCCCCTGCCAGCCAAAGGAAACTTGTTGTTCTCCCTGCGACATGACCTGTTTGATCATTTCCTCCAGAATATTTTCACTCATACGATGGGTTCTAGACTCAGAAAATAACTCTGCTTTTTCCAGATAAAAACAATAGGCACAGCCCATATTGCAATCAGGCCCAGCAGGCTTCACCAGGATTGAATTAAGTTTTTTTTGCAAAGATGGCCTATTAGAAAGCATTTTTATTTCTGCTTCTTTTTTGTATTTATCAAACTGGGATCATAGTCACGGTTCTCTCTTGGCAGTTTAGCGCTTGTGTTTTTGAGCCAGGCCGTTAACTCAGCATTCAGTTCCATAACTTTTTCTGGCTTCTGTTCTGATAAGTCTTGTTTTTCGCTTAAATCCTCTTTTAAATTAAACAATTCGAACGGCTTTCCCTCATACCGCTTGATCAACTTCCATTTGCCTTTACGGATAATGCTGTATGGCACAATTTTCCCCCTATAGTGGGGAAAATGCCAGAAGATTGCCTCACGCTTAAGCAAGCCTGTTTTCTTTAACACTGGCAGGAGGCTTTCACCATCAATGACCCTGTCACTGGGAAATTTTAATCTGGTTAGTTCACAAATAGTCGGAAAAAAATCAACGCTCGTAACCGGAACATCACAGATTGAACCGGCTTCAACCACCCCAGGCCAGCGAGCAATCTGCGGCACACGGATGCCTCCCTCGTATGGATAACCTTTACCTGAACGGAGTGGAGCATTATCTGTTGAATAATCCTGCAGGCCTCCATTATCAGAGGTAAAAATAACTACAGTGCGGTCGCTCAAATCCAACTCATCCAGCACTTCCATAATCTGACCCACCGCCTCGTCAACACTCTCTATCATTGCAGCATAAGTTGTGTTCGTCTGTCTGGCAATGTTTTTATTCTTATACCTGGCAATAATCTCTTTTTTCGCCTCTAGAGGTGTATGTACCGCATAATGGCACATATTAAGGAAGAAAGGCCTGTCCCTAAATTCCCTGATAAAGCTGACAGCTGCCTCACTTTCGCGGTCAGTAAGATACTCGCCTTTCTTTCTGGGAAGAAGCGCCGGGATACTTGGCCTCCGTTCGTTCAGATAGTAAGGATCAAAGTAAGTTGGCGGCTGACCTATTTCGCCTCCGCCAATGTTTATATCAAAACCCTGTTTATCCGGAAACCATGGCTCGTATCCAAGATGCCATTTGCCGATATGGCAGGTCGAATAGCCTGCCCCTTTAAGCATTTCTGCAATTGTAACTTCATCAAGCTCCATCCAGTAAGGATTTGGCGGGCAGAGGAGTTTTCTATTTTTACCTCCAACATATTCTGTTGGATTTTTCCCTTCTTCTAAGGCAATTTCCCCCTGGTTGTCCAGGTGGTGGATCCAGTCTGTCACACCTATTCGCGCTGGGTAGCGCCCTGTCATTATTGAAACACGCGTGGGAGAGCATACTGCGCATGAAGAATAAGCGTTTGTAAATTTCATTCCCTGTGAAGCCAGCCGATCAATATTCGTTGTCTTGTAATAGCGGCTCCCAAAACAGGAAAGGTCCCTCCAGCCCAGGTCATCAACATTAATCAATATGAAGTTCAGTTTTTTAAATCTCTTGAATACTCCACAGGAAAGCAGTGTGCCGGAACCGACCAGCACGGCTGTGCCCAGGCTTGTTGTTCTTAAAAAATCACGGCGTTTCACTTTTATGTTCTCCTATAAATTGCTAGTTACCCTGAATTATTCATAAAAACTGCCGATGCCATCATTCATTCCCAATTATATCAATTCATTAGAATGATCTCTCATTAGTCTTAGAACATCACTCTTTTTTTAAATTCATGTATATCAATCATCGGCATTTTCTACTCTTCGAGCGAGCCGATCTCACCAGATTGCCGCGTCGCTTCGCTCCTCGCAACGACGTCTGCTTCGTTGCAGGGCATTTGCGGTGGAAAACCACAGCTTCATACCCTGCCGCCTCGCCATCTGCGGTAACCTCGACTCGTGAATAATCCAGGTTAATTATTAAGATTCTACTCCATATTGTGCGAGTAAAACATGTCTCGGGAAATAATAAGAAAATATTCGTGGATGGACAAAGCGACTTTTGAAGATCTGGGCCTTCCGATATTCATGGTTTTCTCTTTTTTCGTATTAACGGGAAGAGTTCTGACTCAGTCCTGGCGTTCCTCATAATATCTGTTATCCTTGCGGCCACTTCAGGATTTTCCTCTGCAACATTAAGCTGCTCTCCAATATCTTTCTTAAGATAAAAAAGCTCAATATTACTTTCGACGCCATGAGACACAGCCTTCCAATCGCCCAGGCGTACAGCCTGTCTCCCCTTGTACTCCCAGTAGAGATAATCATGTTTTTTCTGCTCCTCAGGCCGGCCCAATAATGTAGGCAGCAGGGAAATACCATCAATATCATCTGGGATATCTATGTCTAATAATTCAGTAAAGGTGGGAAGAAAATCCCAGAAAGCAGATATAAGATTGCTTTCACTGCCAGGTTTTATCTTTCCCGGCCAGCGTGCAACCATAGGAACACGGATACCTCCTTCATAAAGAGTAGTTTTAAGCCCACGAAGAGGGCCTGCACTTTTAAAAAACTCTGAGTCTGTTCCTCCGTTAAATGTGGGGCCATTGTCGCTTGAAAAAACAACAAGAGTGTTTTCTTCAATTCCCAGTTTTTTAAGAAGGGCCATAATTCTGCCTATCTCCCGGTCCATGCGTGTGATCATAGCCGCATAGCCGGCTCTTGGTGCAGGGTGCGGCAAATAGCCTTTCTCGCCTCTATAAGGGACTTCAGGAAAAACTCCCTCATATTCCTTGAGAGAATCCTCCGGGACCTGAATTGATACATGGGGAACAGGGAACGGCAAATAAAGAAAAAAAGATTTTTCCTTATTGTTTTTTATAAAAGTTAGGGCTTCCTCAACCATCAAATCCATAGAATACTGTTTTCCTGAATATTCCTCAAAGGAAGCCTTATCATAAGGATCTCTATCTTCTGGTAGTTTCTGATGTGGATAGAAATATTCATTTCCTTCAAGTATATGCTTCTTGTTATTTCTCCATAAATGAGTTGGATAATAGTTATGAGCAATTCGCTGGCAGAGATAACCGTACCAGTGGTCAAAACCCTGCTTGTTCGGATCCCCTGAGTTTCCAGGGCCGCCAAGTCCCCACTTTCCTATAGCTCCTGTTATATAGCCTGTTTTCTGCAGTAGGGTTCCTATAGTGACAGTTCCTTGTTGTAAAGGACGCTGGCCTTCCAGATCAGGATCCCTCCAGACATCTCCTCTTTCACCCATCTCATCATTATCGCGAATATAAGAGTGTCCTGTGTGTTTTCCTGTCATAAGCACACAGCGTGATGGAGCACATACAGGACTCCCGGAATAAAGCTGTGTAAATTTAATACCCTGAGCTGCCAGTCTATTTATGTTTGGGGTCCTGATCTTTTCCTGACCATAGCAGCCCAGCTCTCCATAGCCGAGGTCATCGGCAAGTATAAAAATGATATTGGGTCGCTGATGGGTTTTTTTACTGCATAACTCGAACTGTGTTACAGCAATGCCAACAGTTCCCAAACCTACAGTTTTTAGAAAATTCCGACGATTAAACTTTGTGCTCATTTTACTCCCCCTTAAAACTTCACTTCGAGTTTTATCCTTTTATCAGGCTTAATAGATCGTATGCCCTGTAATGTTTTCATTTTTGTTGTACCCGGCTCACCAATCTTAACAGTGTACATTCCCTCCTTAAAAACCTTTGGCCGGAATGAAGCCCCTTTGATACGTAAAGTATAAACAACTTCATTATCTGCTTCACTTATAACTTGAACCACCGGATCCGCTATTCCGCTAATCTTGAGATTCGGAAGATACGCTACAGCTTTTTTACCGTAATTATCCTCCAACTTAACTGTTTTTGGCCAACCCGGATACTGTCCGCCTGTTTTGGAATAAGATGGATTTACATAACGCGGCCAGCATTCCATGGTAATGGTGCGTTCTTTTTTGTTAAACCGGACAATGCCATATCCTGGCATGCTATCATGCAGAGCTGCAGGCTGTTTCCCAGTAGACTTTCCAGGATTAGCCGCAGCCCAGACCGTTATGTGATTTCCCAACCCGTCCAGAAATTCACCTGTGTAATTTGGCATTCCTTCTTTTTGATTTCTTCCAGGCTTTAGTGGAAGCCAGGTCCTGGGATAAAAATTGGCAATTGATGGAACACATAACGACCAACCGGCATCATTCCAGTTTTCTATACCGTAGTGGATGATTGTCGCTAAATGCTGGTCACCTGATATATGAGTGGCAAATGCTTTACGAAATATCCGCAGTGCTTTGTTTCTTGCGGTCTGCGGCCATCCGTTGGAATCATAATCTACTACAAGGCGTTTCTGCTCTGCGCCATGGAGGCTTGTTGCATTGGCAAAGACTGTTTGAGAGAGGACAACCTTCATATCTGTTTTTCGCCAGTCGCCAGCCCAGTCTTCGAGGAATTTCAGCTGGCGTTCGCCTAACAGTTTTGCACCCGCCACATCGGCTGTATTGGGATTAAAATATGGATCAATAACGTGGTCGGGCCTGCCACTTTTTGTTGCGGGGGCGAGTCCTGCCGGACCCGACTTAAACTTGCGGTCTTCAATAACTGCAAAGCTTATCCGACCGTAGTTCATATCACAATAATAGACTTTTATCCCCTGCTCTATAGGTGTAGGATCATAAGGATCAGGTAAATGGCTGGTTTGGGTTCTCTGCACCATATTGACCCAATCCGGAGGCATGATATAACCTCCACGGTTATCTCTGTCTGTCTTGCGTCCCCCAGCTCCCCATAAATTTCCTTGATAAACATCGTGGTCATCGGGAATAGTAACACAAGGGATGTCTTTGGTCATATCACGAAACGCCCAGCACCAGAGATACCATTTATACAGGTAATCAAGGTAAGCTTTCTCTAAGGGAGATTTCTGCGCAACAGTCGGGCTGGCTCCTTCATAAACCTGGTCACCGGAAAAAAATAGAACATCCGGCCTGTGTTTAGCCACTCGTTCTGTAAGGTCCTTGTGTGGGAACCACATTCTGTCTGTCCATGGAAATTCTCCGCTATCAGCTCCTCTCCAGCCATGTCGTCCAATATTATGATTCCCCGTAAATGCCGCAACAACAATCTCTTCTTTATCCACCGGGTCACGCCTGATTTTACCTGACCAGATGTACTCTTTTGTTGAACTGTTTGACTTGTGGAGATTACATATCACACGGTAAGGCATATCCCTGCTCGAATCCCAATTCTTTATACAAAACAATGCTGTATAGCCTGACACAATAATTTTTGTTGTTGCTGCCAACTTCCAGATCCCATCTTTTTGAATTTCAAGTGTTACTGACTGCGAATCCACTTTTCCAATCGGCATCATTTGTGCTGTCATTTTTAAGACGTTTTGACTCAACGTGTATTGAGTGCTCAAGACTGGCCCACAATGGCGTTCTGCATGTACTTCAATCTTGCTGCCAGCGACCTTCCAGTTCTGAAACCAAAATCTGTTATTATTCTCATTCGAACCAGGATGAGATACCAAAGCCAGATTACCTACCAACCGTTCAGGCTCAACACTGTCAAGTTTTAGACTTCTGAGTATCTCTCCAGTCTCTGGATTAATTGCTTTTAATACAAGTGTATACTTTATACCTGAGGGTTCAACTAACATCTCTAACTGAACGGACTTAAAAACACCGGTTCCTTCTTGCCGCTGAATCAGCTCATTGTTCGCAAAATCTCTTATGAACAAACTTCCGGCACTGTTTATCCCGGCAAAAAGACCGGCACCAGAGCCATAACTGTGATGAATCAATGCTGCGGCTCTATAATCCATCCCATTGCCTGCACCAATCAAAAAGCCTGTTTGAGCATCTGGCGTTACTTCATCCGATTTATCAATCAAGCCAGTGAGGACACTCATTCTCAGACTTCCTCTCTTTGTACTCAATTTTCGTGTTAGAAGGTGTACTGTCCGCATGGGTTTTCGGCTTGAACCTTCCACACACTCCAGCCTGCCATTTGCTACTTGCCAGTCCTGAAGACGGTTCGCCCAGTATTCAGGCCCTACCCATATCTGTTCTATATCCTTAGCCCATTCGCTCTGGAAATCCGCCTTTTGCACTTTCTGAGAACAACCAATTTTTATTACAATAATAAAAGTAAAAATTGTTATAACAATCAAATTAAAGGTTAAATTCTTTCTCATTTATATCTCCATTTGAGTATAAAAAAATTTGAACCTTAACGTTTTTCCACCATTATTCCCTTAACAAATATCTTTTATATTTTTGTTTAAGCTCGAAGATGTTAACTTAAAATACCTGCTTGCTCAAAAACACGGGATTTTCTTCTTTAATAGAAAAGGGGCGCAGACGAAAACTATAGGAATATTCTTTAACCGGCAATGTATACTCCGGATGCGGCTTAGCCCGATTACCCCAACTGGTATCACCGCCCACTCCCATCTGTTTGTAATCCAGTTTTAGAGTGACAAGGTTACGTTTTTTGAGATGGCATGTATGCCTCTGGGCTTTTTCCAGTCCTGGATCAAAATCTTCATTTATAAAATGGTGAGCACTGCAACTCAGCAGCGGCATCCCCACAGCAAGGAGACCCATTCCTTTATCATTTGTTAGTGTTACCCAGCGGACGTCGGTTTTATTTCCGTTTTCCTGGGGCCGGATATAAGGGTGGTATTGATCCATGACTTTTCCGCTATAAACACCAACTGCAGCACCTGTCTTTCTATCCCAGTAACTTTCCTGAGGACCTCTTCCGTACCACGACATATTGTCAAACTCAACAGGAAGGGTCATCTTTATACCAAACCTGGGCAAATTAGGAAGACCTGCACTACCAGGTAAAAATTTGTTTGTGATAACAACATCACCGCTTCCGTATATGAGATACGTTGTATAGAATTTGGAGCCTCCTGCTTGGAGTGTTGAAATTACATTAATCCGAACTTCTCTGTTTGTAATCTGTTTTGTTGTGACACTATCGACAATTCTTTTATCTCCTGCTTCACACCAGATGGTCTGCCGCCTCTGCATACCACTACCAAAGTCGTTATCTGTTGGCGCCCGCCAGAAATTTGGCACCAGCCCTGTTCTGAAAAACTCTGTCTCTTTCCAAATAAAAGATGTTATCTCCCCTGTTTTTTTATCTACTGTGAGTGTAAAATTCTTACCTTTGACCCGAATATATATCTTTGTGTCTTTGAGCTTTAATTCTGGCAGCTTGGTTAAATTGAGCTTAACTGCTGGTTTATAAAATGGTAGTTTATACTGATCCCAGGCTACTTCATAACCTTTGGGCCTAAGCGTGGTTTCCCTCTTTAATACAAAACTTAATTTAAGAAAATACTCCACGCCTGGCTCTGGCTGAATCTCTGGCATAGGCAGGTCAATAATTTTAGTTTTATGAGACGCAATATCCAGTGTAGAGATTTTCCCTTCAGCAATTTTATTATCTTCAGCCAAAACCTCCCAGTTCATCTCAACCGTATCAAGATTAATAAAATCATATTTATTGATAATTTTTATCTTCCCTGATTTTAAATCAACTGGTATGGCTTTTATGTATTGATAGACCTTTTTTACCTCCCAGATATGAGGATGCAGTTTTCTGTCGGGAAACACCAGCCCATTGATACAAAAATTCTTATCACTTGGAGCACCTGGGGGTCCAAAGTCTCCGCCATATGCCCAGAATTTCTCGCCTTCCTCGGTTTTTTTAAGGAGGCCCTGGTCGACCCAATCCCAGATGAGACCACCCTGAAGCTGGTCATATTCCTCAATAACGTCCCAGTAATCCTGAAGATTACCGACACTGTTTCCCATAGCATGGGCATACTCGCACATAATGAGAGGACGGCTTTGCTTTTTTTGGACGTATTCCTTGAGGTGACGGATTTGACGGTACATGGGGCAAACAATATCCGTATTGTATTCTTGCTCAGCCCTTTCATACTGAACGGGCCTGGAAGGGTCCCTTTCTTTTATCCACAAATAAGTGGCCTCGAAGTTTACTCCATTGCCAGCTTCATTTCCGAGGGACCAGATGATAACAGATGGATGGTTCTTGTCCCTTTCAACCATGGAGATTGTTCGGTCCAGATGTGCTGCTTTCCATTCCGGATTATTGCCGAGAGTTCTATCCGGACGATACCCAATGCCATGAGACTCAATATTGGCCTCATCAATAACATAAAGTCCGTATTTATCACACATCTCATACCATCTTGGAACATTCGGGTAATGGCTTGTGCGTACTGCATTTATATTGAACTTTTTCATAAGCTCGATGTCCTTTTTCATATACTTTTCTGATACAACACGGCCCGTCTCAGGTTCATGTTCATGGCGGTTGACACCTTTTATTAAAATGGGAACACCATTGACAAGCAGCTGTCCCCCTTTAATCTCAACTTTTCTAAATCCTGTTTTACAGGCAACAACTTCAATGGTTTTTCCAGTATTATCTGACAGGCAGAGAATAAGTGAGTAGAGGTTGGGCGTTTCAGCAGTCCATTTTGTTGGCTTTTTTATAAACTGTTCAAAACGGATTGTTACTTCATCCAGTTTATTTGCTTTGACCTCTTTAACAATCGGAGTTTTGAATACTGCTTCATTTACTGCATTTAAAAGCTCCATTCGGACATGATAGTTTTCCACTTTTTTTGACAAGCAATTATTTACTTTGACTGTTACATCCAGTATTCCATCTGTGTAGCTGTTTTCCAGTTTCCCGAGAACTGAAAAGTCCCGGATATACACTTTGGGAGTCGAAAAAAGAAAAACGTCACGTTCAATACCGCTGATCTTCCAGTAATCCTGATCTTCCAGATAGGCTCCATCACTCCATCGGTAGACTTCCACAGCCAGTGTATTTTGTCCCTTTTGCAAATACTTGGTGATATTGAACTCTGCAGGAGTTTTACTCCCCTGGCTGTAGCCCACTTTTTTCCCATTCACCCAGACATACATAGCTGATTTTACCCCTCCAAAGTGCAGGAACACCTGGTGTCCATCCCAACTGTCCGGAATGGTAAAATATCTTCTGTAAGAGCCGACCGGATTGTAATCATGAGGGATGTGGGGTGGATTGGCAGGAAATGGATAGTCCGTATTTGTATAAATAGGCACTCCAAATCCATACAATTCCCAGTTCCCTGGTACAATGATTTCGCTCCACTGGCTTACATCATAATCTTCCCTGTAAAAATTAATGGGTCTGTCAGCAGGCTTTCTAACCCATTTGAATTTCCAGTTTCCATTAAGAGAACGATAAAACGGCGACTTCTCAGGATCGTTTATCAGCGCTGTCTTGGTATCCTGAAAGGGAATGTATGTGCAGTGAGCAGGTTCTTTGTTCCGGCCAAACACAGCGGGATTCTCCCAGTCTTCGACTTTTACTTCAGATTCTAGGCCAGACTTATACGGGGTTCGGGCTGCGCCCCCGAGTGAAATAAAAAAAAGCGAAAGGCATACAAGCATAATTCCAAATATTCCCCAAGTAGTTCGTTTATTCATGTATTCTATTCTCCTTTTCCCTGAATTATTCAAAAAAACTGCCGACACTATTTTTTATCTTCAAAAATATGAGCCAGTTATGTTGATTATTTCTCAATATTAACATTCAAACCTTCCACAATGGCCTCATTTTATCAACATGTCATTTTATAGATAATGTTTTCCCGGTAACCTGTTATTACCTTAAAATAATCAGTCAAAAGTTGATTGGTCGCTTGATCCCCAGTGTCCACGAGCAAGGGACGGCCATGTAGTGAATTGATTTTCTGCTGGGTCGCAATGATGATAATGTTTTCCTTTCCAACGTGTTTAATAACTTGAGGACTTATTTGCTGATTTCCCCTTCCAAGTATATAACCCTGACCTCCTATAGGAGTAATGATCAATTTAGTTTTTTTCTCTTTGATCTTTTTCAGGAGCTCCGCCTCACTTAAGTCTATCCCCGCGAGCTTCTTTTTATGAATAAGATCGACTCCCAGCAAAGAATTGTTTAAGCTTAACTTTTCCATTATCGCCCTTGGCGTTGTTCCGGGTCCAATGATGTAAAAGAACTCATCGGACATATTTTCGATAATTTCAAAGGCGATTGCTTCCTGGGAATACTTTTCGTTAACAGGACTCCCCGCTTTTAATCTCTGAACATGCCTTTTCTCAAAAGGAATCTTCAGATATCCGTATAACTTAGCAGACAATATTCCTTTTCTGTAATTTTCTTCATCGATATCCATGACTTCAGCTTCCCGAATATTTTTTGCCTTATCCTGCAAGTATAAAGCAGCCAACTCCCCTGCCCGTACTGGATTGAGAGCAAACACAGCAGAATGGATCTTGACCCCCGCAGGTATTCCCAAGACCACCATTGAGTCACCAATAGAATTATAAATGTCTCTTGCTGTTCCATCTCCCCCGGAAAAAAGCAGTAAATCTACACCTAAGTCCAGCATAAACTTTGCCGCTTTTTCTGTATCTGAAGCAGTCGTTTTAGGATCTACTCCTACATCAAGAACCTCAGGTGAAAAACCACAATCTATGGCTGCTTTTTCACCCATTTGGGAACAGCATGTAATTAGTTTTACTGACTGTAAAAGAAACTCGAGCTTATAAAGGGCTTCTATAGTACGTTCCTGGGATTGAGGTTTTGCGCCGAGCTCTTTAGCTTTTTTTAGGATATCCAAACCATCTGTTCCTTTTAGACCAACACGTCCCCCCATTCCTGCTATAGGATTTACAATCAGACCTAGCTTCTTCAAAGGAAGTCAACTTTCCTTGAGAAATTTGATAATATTTTAGTAAATATTAATGATAGACATATAATTTTGCAAGAATTATTCTCCTGAATTATTCATAAAAACTGCCGACACTATTTTTTATCTTCAAAAATATGAGCCAGTTATGTTGATTATTTCTCAATATTAACATTCAATCCTTCTCCAACAGCCTCATTTTAATTTTACATCGGCATTTTTTACCTTTCAGGCGAGCCGATCTCACCGCACCTGCTTCGTTGCAGAGCATTCGCAGTGGAGAATCACAGCTTCACACTCTGCGCCTCACATCTACGGCAACCTCAACTCGTGAATAACCCAGGTCTTCCTGAATTATTCATAAAAACTGCCGACACTTTCTTTTATTTTCAATGATATGAGCCTTTTACACTGATATTTTCTCAAAATCAACATTTATTCCTTCTCCAATAAGCTTATTCTAAATATATGTCGGCATTTTTTACCCTTTGGGCGAGCGATATTGTGAGATTGCCGCGTCGCTTCGCTCCTCGCAACGACGTCTACGGCAACCTCAACTCGTGAATAACCCAGGCTAATTATCATTTTTGAAAAGAAATAGTTGTAATCCATACAATTCATAAGTATAATTTTGTGTCTCTTGATGCAAAATCCCATTTTTTTATCAGTTTTGTTAGCCAAAGAAATAACCTTTACAACAATTTTTATATTTCAATCTTTTATTTAAACAAATCCAAATTTTTATGAGGATAAAAAATGAAAAAAAGGCAAAACACAAAACCTTATTTTTTAAGAAGGCCATTATTTCTTCTTTTTTTAACCGTTCTAATCCTCTCCTTTTCCGCCAGCGGACTTCTGCCTGAAAACATCCCTATTAAAAAAGCCAATTACAAGCTGGCCGCACGATTCACCTCGGCTAAAATGAAAAAAATGGTCTTTTCCACATCTGTCAGCCCACACTGGCTTAAACACAGCGAGCGCTTTTGGTATACATACGAAACAAGCGAAGGCAAAACTTACTACATAGTCGATCCTGTGAAAAAGACAAACCGGCCGCTATTTGACAATGTCAAAATGGCATCCATGCTTACCCGGATCACCAAGGACCCTTACGATGCCAAGCATCTTCCAATCCAGAAAATAAAATTTGTTAAAAAGGACCGGGCCATACAGTTTGAAGTTGAAAGTTCCCAGGAAGAAAAAAAGGTTGAAAAGAAAGAAAAAGAAGAAGAAAAAAAAGAGATAAAAAAAGGAAAAGAGATAAAAAAAGAAAAAGAGATAGAGAAAAAGGAAGAAATAGATAAAAAGAAAGAAGTAGATAAAAAGAAAGAAAAAGAGAAGGGAGAAGAAGCCGAGAAGGAAAAAGAAAAGCCCAAGAAAAAAATCTTCTATTTTGAATATGACCTGGCTACTGGCAAGCTCTCTTTACTTGAAGACTACAAAAAACCCCCTGAAAGACCAAAGTGGGCCTCTATATCCCCTGACGAAGAAACCGTTCTATTTGCACGCCATCACAACCTCTACTACATGGACAAGGTCAATTATGAAAAGTACCTGAAAAACAAAAAAGACCCTGACATTGTCGAACATCAATTGACCACAGACGGAGAAGAACATTACAGCTATGGCCGAGGTGAGAGGGGCCAGACCAATGTTGAAAAGGAAAAAAACAAGGACAAACGGAAAGGAGTCAGAGTCATCTGGTCAAGGGACTCGAAAAAGTTTGCTATGATCAGGTCTGATGAGCGTAAAGTCAAGGACCTGTGGGTTATCAATTCTGTTGCCAATCCCCGCCCAACCCTCGAAACATACAGATATCAAATGCCTGGCGAAGAAGAATCTCCCCATTATGAGATCCTGATTTTTGACCTTGAAACAAAGAAAAACATAAAGGTCAATACAGACAGATTCAAGGACCAATCTGTTTCCATCCTCACTGCGCGACTCCCGGCTAAAACCCGCGATGACGAAAACCGGCCAAGTCTTTGGCTGTCTGAAACTCCGGATAAACTCTATTTTTCCCGAACAAGCCGAGACCTGCACCGGATCGATATTTGTGTGGCTGATTCTGCAACCGGTGAAACTAAAGTCTTGATCGAAGAGAGGCTCAACACATATATCGAAACCCGTAGACTGGGACTGGTTAACAATGGAAAAGAACTCATCCACTGGTCGGAAAGGGATGGGTGGGCACATTTTTATCTATTTGATGGAGACGGCAATCTGAAAAAACAGATTACATCCGGTCCCTTCCACTGTGAGAATATCGCAGGAATTGATGAAAAGAACCGCATCCTGTATTTTACTGCAAACGGCCGAGAGCAGGAAGAAGACCCCTACTATTACCACTTATACCAGGTTAACTTCGATGGAACTGGTTTCAAGCTACTCAATAAGGGAAATTTTAACCATTCCGCGAGCATGAATGATTCCAACATATTTTTCGTCGATAATTATTCCCGTGTTGATACTGTGCCTGAGTCTGTTCTATACAATAATCTGGGCAATATTATTTTAAAATTGGAGACTACTGATCTTTCCCTGCTTAAACAGGCCGGTTTTAAATTCCCGGAAACCTTTAAAGTTAAAGCAGACGATGGAATAACCGACATTTACGGAGTTATGTATAAACCTTTTGATTTCGACGAGAACAAACTGTATCCAATTATAGCTTATGTCTATCCTGGGCCCCAGACAGAAAGCGTGCCAAAATCTTTCTCCTCAAGGTCCAGCGATATGGCACTTGCTCAATTCGGTTTTATCGTTATATGCGTGGGAAACAGGGGTGGTCATCCTGCACGTTCCAAATGGTATCATAATTATGGATACGGAAACCTGCGTGACTACGGACTTGCGGATAAAAAAGCCGCTATTGAACAGCTGGTTATTAGATATCCTTACATAAACATTGATAAAGTTGGCATTTACGGTCATTCCGGAGGAGGATTTATGTCCACTGCTGCAATGCTCGTCTATCCCGACTTTTTTAAAGTGGCAGTCTCATCTTCCGGAAACCACGAGAACAACGTATACAACCGGTGGTGGAGTGAAAAACACCATGGAGTCAAAGAAGTCGTTGATAAAGACGGGAATATCAAATTCGAATACGATATCGCAAAAAACTCTGAGATCGCAAAAAACCTGAAGGGACACCTGCTCCTGACAACAGGAGACATAGACAACAATGTCCATCCAGCCAATACGCTCAGGCTGGCCAACGCGCTCATCCGTGCAAATAAGCGTTTTGATTTCTTCGTATTCCCTGGACAAAGACACAGCTATGGCGATATGAACGATTACTGGTTCTGGATAAGAGCCGATTATTTCTGCAAACACCTGATAGGAGATTATTCGCAGAGTGTGGATATGACCGAACTCAACCGCGAAAAAGAAATGACCGGTAACAAAAAGCGAAAGTGAAATAAATTATAGCTTGGACCTCCATTTTCCAGATTGAAGCTGAATAAAAATAATTTAACAAAAACACCATGGAATTTGAGAACAGACCCCTCTAAACCGAATCATTCATAGCTTGCTTCACATGTTTTTTGATTAAAAATCTTTTTGGTCAGGAAATATTTTCAAAAAGCCTGGCAGCATTTCCACCAAGTATCCCTGCTTTTTCTGCTGAAGAAATGTTCAATTTTTTTATACTCTTTACCATTTTCTCCAGACTTCCGATCTGATGAGGATAATCACTTCCGGCCAGTATATGGTCTGCACCAGCAAATTTTACGGCAAGCTGCAGTGCATTTATATCAAAGTTCACCGAATCATAGTAAAAATCTTTTAAGTATTCACTCGGCGGTTTACTAATGTGTTCTCTGCATTCCTTGAACGCAAAATATCCTCGGTCAAGCCTCTCTGCAAGATAAGGGACAGCTCCGCCCAGATGTGCCAGAACCCATCTTATTTTTGGGAATTTTTCGACAACCCCGCTAAAAACAAGCTTTGCCGCTGCAAGTGTCGTGTCAAAAGTGAATCCAACTAACGGCATAAGCCAGTAATCCGTCATGGCTTCTACTCCAACTGGAAAATTCGGGTGAATATAAAAAACCGCTCTTAAATCATTTGCTTTTTCATAGAGAGGCCAAAAACGTTGGTCACTTAATGCAGTCCCATTAATATTGCTGAAGAGCATTACTCCCTTAAATCCCAGATCTTTAAAAACGCGCTCCAGCTCAACAACCGAAGCGTCAGGGGCATTCATAGGTAGTGTAGCCAAAACATCAAACTGCTCGCCGTGTTTTTTTATTATTTTTGCGAAACCATCATTAACCATTCGAGCTAGTTCCACAGAGCGCTCTGGAGTCTCAATCTGAGTCCCCGGGGTTGTGAATGTGAGAATTTGTTTGTCAACTCCAGCATCCTTTATAGCTTTTTCTCGAAAATTGATATCCCTGTGCGACGGAACAAGTATGTTGTAATCTCCGGGATAATGTAAGAGCGGATTGTTGTCCGCATCAAACGTCATTTTAATAAAACTTTGCCCTTTCTGTATAGCCTCAAGATATTCCTGCGGATAAAAATGATTGTGAAAATCAATAATCATAATTTCAACTCCTTCTCGTTTTTTTTACCCATAAAAAATAAACTGGCCACCCCACTAAAACCAGGGATAATCCAAACAAACTTTCCCTTGGGTCAGATATTATTTGATTGGCTACTATTAAAAATGAAAACACAATAAAAATAGCCGGAATTACAGGATAACCCCAGATTTTGTAACTGCGAACAATATTAGACCTGCGCCGAAACACGAACAATCCAATGGCCATCAAGGCGAAGAAAATCCATTCTGTATACACTACTCTGATAAAAAGCTTTTGATACGTTCCGGTCATAACCAGAATCGATGACCAGACTGCCTGGATAACAAGAGCCCTATGGGGTGTGTGGTACCGGGGATGCACTGCACCAAGCCATCGAAACAACAGACCATCTCTTGCCATAGAATAATAAACACGAGGCCCACAAAGGATAATACCACTTAATGCTCCAAATGTTGAAAAAATTACCAAAAATGACATAAATGAACCGCCTCCATACCCAAGGAGTGCGTCTGCTGCATCTGCTGCAATCCTCTTGGAAGATGCTACAACATCCAACGGCAGAACATACATATATACCGCATTTAATGCTATATAGCATAAAGTGACTATCACTATGCCAAGCATCAAAGCACGTGGAATAGTCTTCCGTGGATTGATAGTCTCCTCGGAGTTATATGTGACCATGTGCCATCCTCCAAAGGCAAATAATCCAGCAACGAGGGCAAGAAAAAAACTGTTAACGGAAATCTCAGGACTTACAATATTTTGTGTTACAAAATGTTCAGGATTTTTTGATCCAAGCACAAAACCAAGAACAACAATAAATATTATTGCACCAACTTTTCCCAGAGTAAAAAGTGCTTGTACTGTGCTGCCATGTTTGACACCCAGGTAATTAATAGCAGAAAGTGTAATTATTACAATAACCGCGACAAGCTTGACAGTTGTATTATCCAGAGGGATGAAAAATCCAACATACCGGGCAAATATAACTGCAATCGCAGCAATTATCCCTGAATGAACACTCCAGAACATCCCCCACCCCCATAAGAAACCAATGGATGGTGAATAAGCTTCTTTTAAGTATACATAAACTCCCCCGGACTGAGTGAAAATTGAGGCTAGTTCTGCACATACCAACACTCCAAAAAACGTCAAGACACCTGCAGCTAACCATACAAGAAAAACTCCACCCACCGAGTTCACCTGTCCGGTTATTTCGGAAGGTTGGACAAAAATTGATGCACCAATTATTGTGCCAGCAACCATTGCCGTTGCATGAGGCAGACCGATCACTCTTTTTAATTCAGGAATTTTCGGAACGTTCATGGTTTAATTTTTATTACACTTAATATTCTTTTTATGTTTTTTTAAGGTATATCTCGTATTTTTTTATAAAGCTTTTTTCCTATTCATTTTCCACTCTTTCCAGATTATTTCTCTTATAACTTTTTTTAAAATATATATAAACAAGTATCCCTATTGCCATAAATATCAAGCCAGCTACAGCATGCAACGGCTTCCCAATTAGAGTGCTAATAACAAATAAAGTAGAAATCAATACAAAAATAATTGGTGTAACCGGATAACCCAGCGTTTTATAAGGCCGGGCTATATCTTTCTTCTTGTATCTAAAAATAAATATCGAAAATCCGGTTAGCGCAAAAAATATCCAGTCTGTAAATACAACATATGTGATAACATCTTCAAATGTTCCCCAGAACAGAAGTAATATAACTGCCCAGGTGGATTGGAATAATATGGCATTAACTGGAGTCCTGAATTTAGCATGAACTTCAGCCAGTTTTTTAAAAAAGATACCATCATACGCCATGGCATAATATATTCTTGGTGAAGAGAGAGTGTATATCCCGGCAGTTCCAAATACAGATATGGCAATAATGATTGCAACAAGAAAACCGCCAAAAGGGATCACTGTAGTCACGGCATCTGCGGCAAGACTGCTGGATAAAGCAATCTTTTCAACAGGCAACAGAAACAAATAGGCTAGATTAGTTAAAAGATAAACCGCAGTCACTACCACTGCGCCTACAATCATTGCTCTCGGTACCGTCTTCCGCGCATTTTTTGCCTCACCTGCTACAAAAGAGGCATGCTGCCATCCTCCATAGGACCACAAAACACCGATAAGCGCCAGTCCAAAAGCGACAACTATATTGCCCGAAAAAACAGGTAATTCTGGTTTGATTTGAACAAATTTAGGATCTCCCAGGAATAATCCTATTATTACAATCCCAGCAATTCCAATTAATTTAAGCCCTGTGAAGGCATTAGAAAAAACCTCTGCAGCCTTCACTCTTAAAATGTTAACAATTGTGACAACAATAATAGCTGACACAGCAACTATCTTAATTCCTGCCTCTCCCAGAGGAACAATAAAGCCCAAATAATAGGCAAAAGCAATACTTAAAGCTGCTATCGCTCCTGAAGAAATAACTAGCAAATATGCCCAGCCATATAGAAAGCCGAAAAGGTCTCCATAAGCTTCTTTTAGATAAGCATAAACTCCACCTGCTTCTGGAAACATAGCCCCTAATTCGGCAAATGTTAACGCACCGGTTAGTGTAATGACTCCACCTAAACTCCACACCAGAAGAATCAGCATTGGGCTTTTGAGAAAACCTGCAATCTGGGAAGGTGTTAAAAAAATGCCAGAGCCAACACAGGAGCCAATTGCGATCATGGTCAGCCCGTACAGGCTCAACTCTCTTTTTAGTCCCGTCACATCAATCCTTTTGTTTGCTTAATCATCCTAAAGACATTATGAAGTATATAGCTTATGTTCACTGTTTTGCGGCGATTTTAGCCTTATTATTATTTTATTTTTGTAAACTTATTGCTATTTATATAAATTGAACAAAGTAACAGAAGTAAAATTAATTTGATATTTTTTTGGAATAAAAGAGCAGTGAAGAAGGAATAATCTGTTTTGTTATCTTGGTGGATGAATAAAAGACTTCAAAATCCACTCCACCGCTCCGCTGAAAAAACTCAACTGTTATAGGATGTATACCGGCTTGAAGCGCTATACGGCCAAAGACCTCCTTTGATCCGTGCAACCCATCATTATCCACAACAACTTCGTCCCCAATAGAAAGACTACTTCCATCATCAGAAACAACATAATATTTGTAGACGTCGTTTTCTGGCACTGTTATAAACCCTGTGAACTTAAAAGCAAAATCCTCTTTGCGCTTCTTTGTACTTATCTCAAACCGAGTAACTATCCCTGAATCTACCGGTTCTATTAAATTAAAATCAGGAAGTTTTTCCCACTTGCCATGGTAATATTTATAGTAAAGTCCTGGTTTTAAATCGATATTTTTCTCTGCCTTCCTTGGGTCAATTTTCTTGAATGTTTTTGTTACTACATTACTTATGGCGTGACCATTGCGATAAATCTGGCATTTTACCGTTGTTGTTTTTTCCAGCGTGATAACTTTCTGGTAAAAAGGAGAGCCAGATGTTGGATTGCTCCCATCAAGCGTGTAACGAATCTTTACATTACCAAAATTACTGGAAAGTTTAACCTCATGAGGATTGCAGAAGATGTCGCTTTCAGCTTTTATCTCCGGTTCTCTTACAACTTCCGGCTCTTCTTTGAACTCCAACACAATAACCGAAACAATTGAGTCAGGGGCTTCCTTCGGCACAGAGAGAACAGCTTCACCATACTTGTAATAAATATCTATTTTAGTTTTTGGATCAGCCAATAAATAGGCCGATTCAGCTTTACTGACAAGTCCTGGCACATGAAGTTTGCCATTTTCTGGCCAGTCAAAAACATGGAGAAACAACTTTTGTGGTTTTGTAGTACTACGGCCCCAATCCAGTTTTGAGAACAGGCTGGCTGTAGTTCCGTATATGCTCTCGCCGTTAATTTTCATCCATTTTCCCATGGCCGCTAAACGGTCTATACTTGGTTGCGGGAACAGACCTTCGGCAGTCGGGCCAACATTCAGCAGGAAATTACCTCCCTTACTCGTTATGTCAACAAGTTTCCGGATCAAATCTTTTGTTGATTTCCAGTTGTAATCGTTCTTGTTGTAGCCCCAATGATCATTCATTGTCATACATGTCTCCCAGTCATATCCAAGCCCAGTTGAGGGGATTTCCTGCTCAGGGGTTCCAAAATCTCCGGCAGCAGTCTCAGGATCAAATGTGCCTGCCATCCCTGCACGTCCTTTACCGACACGGTTATTGATAATGATATTGGGCTGGAGCGAGCGTACATATTTATAGAGATCACTACCTTTTTGTTGGTCCCACGTGTTTTCCCATTCACCATCAAACCATAAAACTCCAATTTCGCCGTAGTTAGTGACAAGCTCTTTAACCTGGCCTTTTAAATATTCAATGTAGCGGTTGAAATCAGCTCCCTCTGCAGAGCGTTTTTCCCATTGACGACGCGGTAGATAATCCGGATGGTGCCAGTCCATGATTGAGTGATACCAGCACATTTTAAGTCCCTGTTTACGGCATTCCTCTGAAAGTTCCTTCATAATATCCCGTTTAAAAGGAGTGGCATCCACAACATCATAATCTGTAAGCTTTGAATCAAACAGGCAAAAGCCATCATGGTGCTTGCTAGTAATAACAATATATTTCATGCCGGCATCCTTCGCTATCTCCACCCATTGTTTAGCATCGAACTTAACCGGATTGAATTGAGGTGCGAACTTTTCGTACTGCTTCACGGGAATCTGTGCAGTGGTCAGTATCCATTCAGCATGTCTTGTCTCTCCTTTCCACTCACCAGCAGGCACAGCGTAAAGACCCCAGTGTATGAATAGACCAAAGCGAGCTTCATGCCACCATGCCATCCTATTATCCTTCTCTGTACTTTTGCAGACTACAAATAAACTAATTATCAAACAGAATAAAACTAAAAGAAAAATTGACCTTACAATAAAACATTTTTTCAACATTTCCTCTCCTTTATTTCTATTTAATATCACAGGAAATAAATGACCGTAATTTAATCATTTATTGACGTTTTACTTTATGTTTTTTTAAATAGGCTCTCCAGGTAATAGCCCATTTATCAGGATCATCCAGCGTGCTGTTATCAATCTTGTGGACAACACTGTTATAAGGTGCATTTTTGACTTTTTCTGGGTTTTTGTATGCTTCCTCGGCAACTCTTTTCAGCCCGGAAATATATTCATCGATCTCATCTTTTGAGTAAGATTCAGTCGGTTCAATAGTGAAGGGCTGGGGAACAATAAACGGATGGTGGCTTGACCATAAATGGAATCCAAAATCAGCCATCCGGCATGTCACATCTTCTGTTGTCACTCCTGTATCTTTTGTAAGCTTATCCCAGCTGTATCTTACCTGCTCTATCCGGTGTCTTCCTGCTGCATAAGGCGCAGAGGCACCTCTTATCTCCTTTACTTTTTTAAGAATATAGTTGTTATTTAAGACAGCAACATTTGCGGCTTCCTTAAGTCCTGCGGCTCCCAAGCTCATTATCCATGCATAGGCTCTTAAAATGACAGGGAAAACCCCTAGAAATCCTCTTATTTTCCCAATAGTATTGGGAAGGTTATAATTCAAAAAGTAAGTATTCCCATCAAACTCAACAACTGGAACAGGCAAATAGCCTTTTAGCTCATCCGTTACCCCGAGTGCTCCAACTGCAGGACCACCACAGCCATGAGGAGACGAGAAGGTCTTGTGCAGATTAAAAAAACAGATGTCAAATTCAGCTTCTTTAGCCCTTGTAACGCCAAGTATTCCATTTGCATTGGCCTGGTCATATCCGCAAATGCCTCCTACTTCATGTACAATTTTTGTAAACTCAACAATTTTAGGGTTAAAAATTCCGGTGTCTTCTGGATTTGTTATCAACAACCCAGCCGTCCGGCTGGACACAGCCTTTTTTAATGCTTCAACCTCGGGCAGTCCATCTTCACCTTGATAAAGGGTGATTACCTTATACCCTTTTACTACAGCCGCAGCAGCATCTGATGGATGAGAAAATATGGTAGTAATAATTTCATCTCTCCGGTTTGCCTCTCCACGAACATCAAAATAGGCAAAAATTATGGAAGCCATCGCCAAAATCGCCGAGGAACCTCCTCCAGGTTGAAAAGTAAACCTGTTAAGCCCTGAAATCTCTCTAAGGAAAGTATCCAGTTTATATATTATTTCCAGTGCCCCTTGAACCGTATTCTTTTCCTGCAGCGGATGAAGTTCAGTTACTTCAGGAGAACGGGCTAAGATCTCGTTGATTTTTGGGCTGTATTTCATCGTGCAAGTCCCCTGCCCTAAATCAACATTAAAATCCGCTCCAAGGCAATGCTGTGATAATCGAAGATAATGCTTGAGAACTCTCATTTGAGAAATCTCTGGAAGAGCAGGGGCTTTTTTTCTCTTCATATTTTCAGGCAATAAAGATATACCATCACCAACACAATCTTCGATTTCTTTTTCAACTTCAGGTATTAAAATACCCCTTTCTCCTTCTTTACTTAATTCAAAAATGATGGGCTCATCCCATTTTGCTTGATGAAAGTTCCTTATTTTTGATTCTCTATTTATTCCCATGGCCAAACCCTCCTTATCTCTCCAAATAATCCTTCAGTGCTTTGGCCAGCTTATCTATGTCTTCTTTGGAATGTACTTCAGTCACGCAGTACAATGCACAATTTTCCAGCTCAGAAAATTCCTCAGAAAGATCCTTTCCTCCAAATATGCTGGTCTTTCTTAAAAATTCATTAATCTCACTAACTGTTTTTCCGGTTTTTTTAAAATCAACAACAAATTCCTTAAAATGCGGCGACTCAAACAAAGGAGCCTTAACGCCTTTTATCTCTCCCAGCTTCTTCATGGCGTATTGGGATTTCTGCATTATGGTCTTGCCTAGCTCCACCATTCCCTTGGGCCCCATAAGAGATAGATAAACGCCGGCTGTAATCCCCCATAAAGCCGCATGAGTCCCGACAAATTCCTTGCCTTCTTCTCTAACAGCAAAAGATGTTCTCTCATAAGCAACGTCCCCAAAACCATACTCTCCTTCAACAGAAGTTTTTGTAATACCAAAAAGTCGGGATGGAAACTCCATCACGAATTTCTCTTCGTCACGGGTTGCAATAAATCCTCCCAGACCTCCTCCATAGTTCATATGAATGCCAAGTCCCTGAATATCACCACAAACTATATCCGCACCATAATTACTTGGAGGAATTATTATACCTAAAGAAACCGGATCAACTCCTACAAGACATAACGCTCCATTTTTGTGGGCGATACTGGATATGTCCTCACCCTGAAATTCGATAAACCCCAGGTATGAAGGATTTTCAAAATAAACGCCGGCTGTATTTGTGGACATTTTTGCTTCCAAATCATCAAGGTCCATCAGTCCGGTTCGAGGATTATGTTTAACCATTTTTACGGCAACAACAGGCCTGCAGTAATTTTTTACAGCTAGAAGCCTTTCAGGAGATATCGTATCGGACACAAGTATCTCATTTCTCCCTGTAATTCTTCCTGCCATTCTTATTGAAGTACTCGCTGCCTGGCACCAGTCATAAGTCGGCACATTAACCACATCCAGGTCTAAAAGTTCGCCCATCAGGCTCTCATACTCAAAAAGCGCCTGGAATCTTCCATGGTCTTCGTATGGCTCTCCTCCGTAGGCCGTTAAAAATTCTGACCGCTGGTTGATTTCATCACAGACAGCAGGAACATAATGCTGCCAGCACCCTGCGCCCAAAAAGTTGATATTTTCCCTGCATGTTCGGTTTTTAGAGAGAATTTTTTCCACATGCCGTTTTAACGCATATTCAGATGGCAATGCTTCAGGAAGATTCAACTCCCCTTGGAATCTCAGATTTTTTGGGATATCCTCATAAAGTTCATAAATATCCTTTACTCCGATCTCCTCCAGCATACTGGCTTTAACTTTAGGGGCAGAATTCGGAATATACGGATGCACCCTTTTTTCCTCTTTTTTCATATTAGCCTCCAAAAGATGCGGATCTTTCTGGTTTTATTTTTCAGGCAAGACCTCCACCGTCAACAACCAGTATTGAGCCCGTGACCCAGCTTGACATATCGCTGGCAAAGTAAAGAACAGCGTTTGCAATATCCTCAGGAATCCCAACACGACCAATTGGCCGGTCTGCGGCTTCCCTTAGGAATTTTTCCTCTTCCTCACCTAATTGAGCAGCCTCATCATATAAAAGTGGAGTATCTGTATCACCGGGGCATACACAATTTACACGAATGCCTTGTTTTCCATGGTCAATGGCCATGGCACGGGTTAGATTGACTGTTCCTCCCTTAGCCGCACAATAGGCTGCAGCATTGGGTCCGCCTTTGAGTCCCCATCCTGAGCCTGCATTAATTATGCTACCCCCTCCATTTTCAATCATATAAGGAATGACATGATGGGATAGTAAGTATATAGCTTTCAGGTTTACATCTAAAACCAGATCCCATTCCTCTTCGCTTAATTCAACAATGTTTTTACGCTTTATAACTCCGGCATTATTAAAAAGGATGTTTATGCTCCCGAATTCTTGATAAACATTCTCAGCAACTTCTTCACAATCTGAATATGAAGTAACATCACACCAGAAAAATTCAGCATCCCCGCCCATTTTTCTAATTTTTTTTACCTCTTTTTTTCCTTCGGACTTATTGATATCTATTAAAGCAATAGTGGCACCTACTTCTGCTAAACGCCTTGCTGTCCCCAGACCAATTCCGGATGCTCCTCCTGTAATCATGGCAACTTTTCCTTCTAAAGAAATTAGTTCTAAAGCTTTAGTATCTATATCCATAACTATTCCCTCCAAAATATCATCTAATATTCCAGGTTTATAAATACTGTCCTGATGTTTCGCCGCCTTCAATGGGTATCGCTTGGCCAGTAATATAAGAAGCCTCATTTGATGCTAAAAAAACAAATAATGCAGCTACCTCTTCTGGCGTAGCGTGACGGCCTAAAGGAATCATTGAATTAGCCTTCTCCATCATCTCCAGTGTATATTCAGACTGTTGCATCGGAGTAAGCACACACCCCGGGCAAACAGCATTAACTCTTAACCAAGGTGCAAATTCTAGAGCCAGGGTTTTTGCCAGCAAAATGACTCCTGCCTTTGAAGCATTATAATCTGCATAAAGAGGGTGCGCTTCTATTCCGTTTGTGGAAGATGTCATTAAGATAACTCCTGAACGCTGCTTTTTCATTCTTTGGATAGACTCTTTAGCACAGAGGAACATTCCATCTAGATTAATTCTAAGGACTTTTGACCACTGCTCATATTCAATATCTAAGAAGGGTTTACGCACACTTATTCCAGCATTTGAAACGAGCACATCAATCCCCCCAAGAATTTTTTCTGCTTTATTAAATGCTGTTTTCATGTCTTCAGGATTACAAACGTCTCCGCAAATCCCACCGGATAACTCTGGATTACGTGCCAGAGCTTTATTTAGGGCTTTTTTTTCCCAATCAATAATAAAAACTTTTGCCCCTTCAGCAATAAACCTTTTTCCTGTCGCGAGGCCAATTCCACTTGCTGCCCCCGTAATCACGACTCTTTTATCTTTAAGATCCTTGTACACTCCCATTTTACTCTCCTTTTTGGATTTATCTTCTCTACAGCTTATATCAAAGGAAAAAAATGAGGTCAAATAATAATATAGGAATCGGAGTGAGAGAAAAAACATCAAGCGCAAAATTTACCTAAAAAGGAGTTCCTCTCTTTGCTATTTAAATGTTATCGTGTATCATATAAAACTAACAATAAATGAGGAAATTATTGTGTACAAAACAGGGGTAAAAATATTAGAAGCCACAATCGGCATTGAATCTAACAGAGAAGAGCTTCTTCCTCACCTTCCCTTCAAGACAGAGGTCAAATCACTTCTCACCGACTTTAAAGATGTCAAGAGATTACCCTATTCATCTGACCTTGATGGGTATATTTCAATCGTTGATTCGGACGAAGAGCCTTCTGTTGAGTATTTAAAGGATAAAATAAATTTTCGAGGCCCTTTCCTCAATCTCACAAAAGAAGCCTCGGATCTAAGGTTTAGCCTGTGGGGAAACCAGGGATTCCTTTACAGATACACTCTTTACTTGCTGGAAAAAAAGCACAGGATTTTCAACTTTCACGCCTGTGCACTCTATCATGAAGAAAAAAAGCAGATATATGTTGTTACCGGAGGAGCCGGAAGCGGAAAAACTGTCTATATTCTCACAGGTTTAGCTAAAGGGCTCAAACTCTTTTCCACTGAGACAGTGCACTTGCGGATTAAAAGGGGAAACATATTTTGGTTCATGGGCTCTCTTATTGATAATGTGAGGCTAGGAACTTTGAAGCACAATTTTCCCCGGTTCTTACCCAAAATTGAAACGCAGGAACCTGGTGAGGAGTGGCAAAAGAAAATCGCTTTAGATCTCTCCTCTTACAAAACTGACTTTGAACAACTTTCTACCCCATGTGAAGTAATTTTATTGCTGCCTCGAATAGAAGAAGGGCGAAAAGGCTCTCTTATAAATCCCATAGAGGATAAAAGAAAAGCTGTCAAAGCCTTATTTGACAATATAACCCAGAAATTAACTGAGACTATGATTCTCTACGATAAAATCCCTGTACTTGGATTTGAAGAAAAAGAGATGGCTCACACCCGGCTAAAACTCGTTAATCAGCTCGTCCATCACAAGGCATTGATTAAAATAGCTTCTGTTCTTTCAAATCCATATGACTGCTGGGGAGACCTCTTGAAATAAACGATAAGGAGAAAATAATGAGCAAAGCTTGGAAAGGTGTTATTCAAATGCCCGCTGAAGGAAGAACAACCAAGCCCAGAGAAATGGGCCTGACAATGGTTATTGATAAAGGGATAGGAATTCATCAACTCGAAGACTTGATTCAGGTTTCCGGTGGATATATCGACATTATCAAACTGACCTTTGGAACTTCAGCTTTTTATGAAAAAGACATTTTAAGAGAAAAGAATGAAATGATCACTTCCTCCAACATTGATGTTATGCCAGGAGGTACTTTTCTTGAGGTTGCAGTCTGGCAAGGTGTCTTTGACGAGTATTTAAAAAGAGCCAGAGAGCTGGGATTTTCAGCAATTGAAGTCTCTGATGGCACTATTAAAATAGACAGGGAAACGAGGAAGGATATCATAAAAAAAGCCCTTGATAAGGATTTTAGAGTTTATACGGAAGTCGGGAAAAAAGACCCTGAAGAAATCCTGTCCATATCACTTATTCATCAATTGATCGGAGAAGATATGGAAAATGGGGCATTAAAAGTAATTATTGAAGCCCGGGAAGCCGGGAAAGGTGTAGGAATTTATGATCAGGAGGGGAAGATCAAGAGCGATGAGGTAAACAACATCATTGCTGGTGTCGAAGATATCAACTGTTTAATGTGGGAAGCTCCTCTGAAAAATCAACAGCAAGCTTTGATCCTTTGGCTAGGACTGAATATAAACCTGGGAAATATCCCCCCGTACGAGGTTCTTGCACTGGAAGCTCTCAGACAAGGAGTCCGTGGAGATACTCTGAAAAAAGCTTACCTCGATAAGAAGGATTGGACAAAATAGAGGATTTTTTATTTATTCAACTCTTTCCAGGAGCTGAATCAATACTGAGTGCTCGCCTGCAGGAACTTTAAACCTCTTTGACTTGCCTTTAAATACATCTACTATCTCATCATCTATTAAAAGCTGGTATTTACCTTTGACCAAAAAACGAATCTTTATCTTTCTTTTCTCAAATGCCTTTATGTCAAAAGAGATTTCGTTCTCAGAGTAAAGAAAATGACGGAAAACAGCACTTCCATTTACACTCAATATTTGTTTGTCTTCTTCTTTTAACTTAACTGCGGAGCGGGAAACCTCTACCTCATAGTGGCGGTCCTGGATTGAAATCCTGGATAGGCTGCCTTTCTCTTCAGGATCTATCATCCCAAACCTGAAGCCTTCCCAAGGAGTAAAATCCAGGTACTCTTCAAGAGCAATCAAGGCAAATAGAGCTCCCCAGCTTTGAAACCTTTGTCCCCTTGCTTCTCCTGTTCGTGAATCAAATTTTTCAGGACAGAGCTGGTAATTTTCCCAGGTATTGAGGAATAGGTTAGAGCTTCTCTCGGCAAATTCAGAAGCAATAGCATCAAAATGATAAGCTTTTAATCCCTGATAAACCAGATAATTGGTTGGAGGCCAGATCGTTCCTCTCCCGTCCTGTGTGTCTTTAAAGGAAGGATCATCCCGAGATATTGTGGGAATAACAAAATCTCCCCAGAACTCTTCATGGTTTAGAAGATGTCTGGTCATCCGCAGAGCCATCTTCTTGTCAGGGATACCGGCAATCAAGGGATAAAAATTTGAGGCTGCTTTTCTTGATGAAAATTTCCCATCCCAATGACGGTCAAAATAGAAACCTGCTTTCTCATCCCATAGAACTGTGTTTACCAGCTCTTTCATAGTCTCATACTCATCCATATAGCTTTCATAATCAACACTTCTTTCAAGAGAATCAGCAATATGGGCAAGACACCAGGCATCAAGTGTGTAAAGGCTGTTCAAGTCGATGCAGTTTATAGTTAATGTTCCTGTATCCTGTTTAAATGTCGCTTCATCCCAATTCGGTAAATCATTCTTCCCCGACTCCCACATAGCTCGCTTTTTTCCTTCCAGATTTTCTTCCCAGGGAGGAACACTCTGAGGTAAATACTCTACATCTGTTCCCCACTCAAGGAGCCCATCTCCATTCCCATCCCGCCGGGCCAGACCACTGGCTTTCTTTTCTTTCCAGAAAGAATGCCATCTCTTAAGATAGGGATAGGCATGTCTCAGCAAGTCTAAATCGCCCGTTCTCTGGAATAATTTTAAAACAACATAAGAACCAATAGGAGGTTGGGACCGGTCAGGAGTCCCTCCAAAACGACCCCGCCAGTTTGGGATATTCCCGTTGGGATATTGAGTATCAAGAACTGCTTTAATGATGTCCTTTGCATGTTTAGAACTCTCGATAGATACTTCTAAGGCGTTGAAAAAAGAATCCCATTCAAAAATCGTCCAATGACCAGGATTTCCCTCGGGCGTGGAAAAAATACTATTTCTACTTGAAGGAGCATAAAATCGGTGATTACCTGGTTGATAAAGGGTCATCCAAAATAGATTATTTGTGATGGCTCTTGCGGCTCCTGTATAGAGCCCTTCAACCTTCACTCTTTTCGAACTGTATCTGCTTTCTTCATCCTTCAGTATAGAATCAATTATCTCTTCATTTTTATAATAATTTATTTGGTCATTCAAACTCCTGTCTTCCTCCCCTACTCCAGCAACAAAATAGAGGTTGTTATTCTTTTGCAAAGTAAAAGAAAGATCCAGTTCTTTCCCCTGAGATTCTGTAATCAAATCTCCTTTTGGGAAAGTCCAAAGTAAATAATGATAATTGTTTGCACTTTCTCCTTTAACTTGTCCATCTGGAAGAATTAGATACTTCCCCTCAAAATCCCAAGGGAAATATTGAAAGAAGTGAATCTTTATCCCCTCAGGAGCTTTAATCCGTCCTAAAACAGTTCTTTCATCCTGGCGGGACCACTCTAAAATTAATGTATCTGATTTTGAAGATGGTTTAATAAGAATAGGGGTATCATTTTCCATGTTAAACGGAAGGCTCAAATCTAGTTTTATTCTTGCATACAATCCATCTGGAGAATGAGGGCCCACTTCTGAGATGAGGTAAAAAATATCATTCCCATCAGCTACCGCGTTCTCTTTCTCAATCTTTATACGAAAAGCAAACACACACTCCGGATGCGGAGCTAGGACAAGGCCACTCCAGGCATTCCCCTCCAGAGCCCCTATAAAAACATCCTTCCATGGATAATAGATTTCAGCATTAAAGGATTGAATTAACAGGCAGAAAAACAGGAAAGCAACAAGCAAATTTTTGCGTATCTTCATCAAGACGAACCTTAAAAAAATTCCTGCCTACAAATAATTTAAGGCAAATCTTTAATTAAATCAATAAGTTTATCTGCTCCATCCTGTCTTTTAATGCCCCCCTCAGTTTTAAACTTCAGATACAACCAAAAAAGATCGCTCTTTGAGCCTTGGCTTTATCTCTAATTTTTCCATCTATTTATCCAGACGGAAAAGACCATATTCCTTTGCCCATTTTATGGCCTCAGAATACTCGCTCTTTTTAAGGCGCCGGGCAATCTTAGGGTAATCAAATGCTTTGTGTTCAGGCCTATACTGTCTCATTATATTGAGGTAAGTTGTCTTGGAAAGGTTCTCCGCTACAAATTTTAAGAATTCTTTTGTTCCTGCTATCCTGTTAGGAAGAACTAAATGTCTTAAGATCAATCCTCTCTTTGCTATTCCTCTCTTATTTACCTTCAAATCCCCTACCTGACGGTATATCTCTTTGAGACCAATCTTAACGTAGTAGGGATAACTGTAGGCTCCATCTGAGTATTTTGCCGCATACTCAGGATTCATGTATTTACAGTCAGGGAGGTAGATATCAATGATTCCATCCAGAAGCTGTAATATTTCCAACCTCTCGTAGCCGCTTGTGTTATAGACCATAGGAATACGGAGGCCCATAGGCATGGCCTTTTGTATAGCTTTTACGATATTGGGTAGATAATGAGCAGGAGTAACCAAATTAATATTGTGACACCCCATTTGCTGGAGTTTGATCATTACCTCAGCCAGCCTTTGGTCTGAAATCTCAATCCCTTCTCCTTCGATACTTATCTTGTAATTCTGGCAGAAAACACATCTCAAGCTGCAATGTGAAAAAAATATCGTCCCCGATCCTCTTTTCCCAACCAGGGGAGCTTCTTCGCCAAAATGGGGAGCCGCGCCTGAAATCTTAACCCTGGAACTCGCCTGGCATCTCCCGACCTCACCCTTTATTCTGTTAACACGGCAATCTCTGGGACAGAGAAAACAATTCTCATAGATTGAATACAATTTTTCGACACGCTCAGAGAGAGCTCCTTTCTTTTCAAGTCCGATATATGAAGGGTATTCATTTATATCTTCTCTAGCGCCATATAAAGTCCTCGTTCTCCCATCCAATGAATCAGCAGGGAGAAAAAGGGCAGAACTCATTAAAAACAATGAATCAGCCAGAAAATTGCGCCTTGATATTATCTTCATTTATCTACCCTTTTGATAATATTAGTATATACAAAATCCTTTTTGAATAAGATGGAAAGCTTTTATTTTCGGATTAAGTCTTTTGCTTTACATCTTTGGGAAAATTTTTAAATTCCCCAGATTTATAAATCGTTTCAATTTCTCTAAATAGAATATCTATTTCTTCATTTTTTGTGTAAAAATGAGGCCCTACTCTTATAATATCTGGTTCGTTATCTTCACCTTTCCTGAAATCAACTTTCACTTTTCTTTGTTCTAAGGCCTGTTTGACAGAAAAAGCATGGGGCAAATTAATGGAAACCGCTCCTCCTCTGTAATTATTTTCCTTTGGTGTAAAAGTGCAAAATCCTCTTTTTTCAGCTTTTTTGATAATCAACTCTGTGAGGGCAAGCGATTTCTTGCGTATCTCAGTAACTCCAATTTCTTTGATTATATCCAGGCCGGCCTTTGCGGTGTAAAGGCAGGGAACAGCTGGGGTGCCGGACATGAACCTGTAAGCACCACTTGTATATTCCATCTCCCTGGCAAAGAGAAAAGGTTCCCTATGGGCAAACCAGCCTGTCAAATGAGGCTGAAGCCTCTCCGAAAGCTCTGGCCTGACATATAAAAATGCATTCCCCGGACCTCCGCAGAGCCATTTCAGACAACCTCCAATATAAAAATCAACATCAAGTTTCTTGACATCCACAGGAAGGACGCCTGGTGCATGATAGCCGTCAATAAGAGTTAAGGCTCCTGCCTGATGTGCTCTGGTTGTGATCTGTTCAATATCCTGGATATAAGATGTCTTAAAATATATATGAGAGGTTGCCACAAAAAGCGTCTGCTCATCAATATGGTTTAATATTTTATTTACATCAACTCCTGGCTCTCCATAACTTTTTACCAGGTCGATCTTCCAATCCATGAACTCCGCAATTTTTGAAACAGCATATAATGTAGAAGGAAAGTCATGATCTGTTATAACAATTTTATTTCTTTTGCTCTTCTTAGCCATAAATTGTGTTGAGAGAATGACCCAGTGAGAAAGTGTGGCATTTGTGATCATGGCCACTTCGTCTTCTCCTGCTCCAAGAAGCAAGGCCACTTGATTCCCCACTTTCCGCGACAGTTCCCACCATTCCTTCTGCCATGCGCTCACTCCATCCTCTGCCCACATCTGATAAAACCGTTGGAGTTCCTCTTTTGCTTTTTTTGGAGCTGCTCCTAATGAGTTGCTTATAAGATAAACACAGTGCTCCAGGATCGGGAATTCCTTCCGTATAGATTCCAGGTCCTGTTCTAAGTTGAGCTTCACTTTACTACTAACTTCCCTCTAAACCTTTTATTCCTTCAAACAGGCTCCTTTTTTTAGCTCGGCAGTCCATTTTTTATATAATGGGATACAGCCTCGATAAAAATATCCATTTCACGAAGTGTTGTATAAATGCTGGGTGTTACACGCATTCCAATAATATTTTCACCATCTATATCTTCAGAAGGCACTCCGACAGTAATGGTATAGATTTTATGTTTCTCGTAGAGGATCTGGCTCAATTTTCCCATATCAAAGTTTTTTACTGTAAACGTTCCAATACCACAGGACTGTGCTGGATCATAAGAGGTCAGAATCCTTACCCCGGGAAGCTTCTCAAATTTTTTCGCCCAGTAATTCCTCAGATAACGCAGCCTTTCTTCTTTCCTTTTCCCGCCGATACCATGATGAAAGGTCAGTGCATCCCCAATGGTAAGCTCCAAGTATTCAGGACGGGTCCCGATATGCTCAAACTTTCTTATGTCTTCACCCATTGGTTCTCCTGCAGGAAAAAGGGGCCAGATATCTTTGATCTTTTCTTTCTTTACATAGAGAAAACCTGTCCCGATAGGAGCCATCATCCACTTATGGAGATTGGCGCCGTAGATATCGCAGTCCAGGTCCTTCTGTTTAAATACAAAATGACCGAAAGAATGGGCTCCGTCAATGACTACATTTATACCGCGCTTTCGGGCCATTCGGCATATTTCTTTGATCGGAAATATCTGACCTGTTAGATTTGTAATGTGGCAGACTTCTATAAGCTTTGTCCTTGGAGTAATATTTTTTTCAAAAAGCTTAGCCAGCACATTAAGATTCTTGGGTGGATAGGGAAAAGGAAATATTTTAACTTTGATACCTTCCCTTTTTTCTCTCTGGTAAAGTGCACTTTTCATAGAGGGATAGTCATGAGTTGTTGTCAGGACTTCGTCCCCCGGTTTAAGGTCAATTCCCATAAGGCCTATATGCATAGATTCAGTAACATTCCTTGTAATTGCAATCTCTTCAGGAGAGCATCCAAAAGTATCAGCCAGTCTTTTCCTTATCAGCTCCTTTCTCGGCCTCAGAACTCTCCACAAATTATAAGCAGGAGCACCATTAGAGAAATCCAGGTAGCGGTGAACGGCATCCATGACTATTTTTGGGGCCGGATGAACACCTCCGTTATTAAGATTGATTATACTCCGGTCAACGTTAAAAGCCTGTTGAATATAGAACCAGAAATTTTCATCTCTTGCAACTTCAGCAGCAGACAGATGTTTTACTTCCTTTATCTTTTTTTCAATGTTTGCCTGGGCTTTTTTTGCGGATAGACCTAAAATCCCTAAACTTCCGACACCTAATCCAATGTCTTTTAAAAATTGCCTACGACTTGTCCCCATATTTTTTCTCCTTTTTTATTGAAATACTTTGTTGATAACAATATATTATTTGAAGTTCTAGTGTCAAACCAAAAACAACAATGGGTTGTTTCTCAACATTTGACATTACGGCATGAGATTGGAGCAGTCCTTTTTTGTAGGGGTTTGATTCATCAAACCCACAGATTGGAAATAGGAATCACATTTAGGATCAGGCCATTTCTCATGAATATTTGTGCAATTAAAAGGATAAAAACCTCTATTCTCGATGGCAAGAACCAATCCCAACTTTTTACTAATATATCATTTCAACGCATGCGTCTGAAAGGAGCGTGGCAATCTTAGCCGCTTATTAAATATAAAGATGCCTTTGCTTACAATATAACTTTATCCTATAATTGAAGAAAACTATAAGCACGAACAGGAGGTTATAATGAGAAAAATTAGCTTATTTATCTGTATTTTATTTCTTCTTTCGCCATTATGCTGGGCAAAAGTTGGAGACATCTTAAAAGTTATAAAAACGCCCGGCCCGTGCCCAACAGGCTTAGCTTTTGACGGACAAAACCTTTGGCTCGCTGATAACTTTACAGATAAAATTTACAAAATAAGCCCGGAAAGCGGAAAAATTCTTAAAAGCTTCAATTCCCCTGGCCACCATCCTGAAGGGTTGGCCTGGGATGGAAATTATCTCTGGCATATAGATTCCGGAGAGAAACTCATGTACCGCCTGGATCCAGAATCAGGAAGGGCCACTTTAATCTTAGAATCAAATAGCTCACATCCCCGCGACCTGACATTTGATGGAAAGCACATCTGGGTCATAGACCACAGGAGCGATATCCTGCTTAAAGTCTCTCCAGAGGACGGAATGATGGTCCAAAATTTCCCTTCTCCGGCCCGGGAACCAGCTGGCCTGGCTTTTGACGGTAAATACTTATGGGTCACAGACCGCAGTGAAGACAGGATTTATCTCGTTAATCCTTCTGATGGACTCTGTCTTTCTTCTATGCGTTCCTATGGTCCGTTTGCCTACGGCCTTGCCTGGGGAGATGATGTTCTATGGAATGTGGATTACGAAAATGATGAGATATACAAGATTAAAGTCTTCTGTAAAGATATTTTATCCAAATGGGACGAACGCCAGATGTCCCTTCATTTTATAAAAGAATTCCGGAACTATGGACCCGGAACAGTAAAAACTTTAGACATATTCCTTCCTACTCCTGAAAGCCGAGACAACCAGACTCTTATCGGGCCTGTCCAATTCGAACCAAAGCCAGATAAAATTATAAAGGACAGCTGGGGACAGAAAATCGCTCATTTCCATTATAAAGATTTAAAAGGTTTATCTATTGTCAAACCAGGCTGGAAAGTGAAAGCAAAAATATATTCTTCCGAGTATTTTATTTATCCTGATAAAATCGGAAGCCTAAAAGAAATACCTGAAGAAATCAGGGATAAATATACTCAGGACGGAGATAAATATAACATTCATGATCCGTTTATAAAGGAACTAGCTTTTAAAATCGCCGGAAAAGAAAAAAATCCTTACTGGATTGCCCGGCGTATCTATGATTACCTTGGTAAGCACCTGAGCTACAACCTCAAGCCACTCGGCGGGTGGAATCCTGCCCCAACTGTGCTAAAAAGAGGCACAGGTTCATGTTCTGAATACACATATTCTATGATTGCTCTTTGCCGCACACTTGGCGTTCCTATCCGTTATGTTGGAGCAGTGAGCCGCCGAGGAGACGATGCCAGTTATGATGATGTCTATCACAGGTGGACAGAGGTTTACCTTCCACCTTATGGCTGGATTCCTTTTGATGCTAACAAAGGGGACACGGATTTACCGGGTAAAAAAGTGCTTGGAATCGGAAACGTTGCTGCTCGTTATATCATCACTACAGAAAACGGAGGTGGAGATCAATACTTATGGTTTGGATATAATTACGGATTTAAATGGACATCAGAAGGCAAATGCAGAATTCACGAAGAAAGCTATGGAATGTGGTCACCATGGGGAGGGAAAAAATACCATAAGCCTGTTAAAGAAAATGATTGAATTTGATATCAATCAAGAGGAGACTTTTTTCGGTAGGGCAAGCGGCCGTAGAAAAAATCGTCTCCCAAGATTGAGATAGTCTGGGCTGCAGAAGATTTTTCTGTCATTTTTCTGATGAAGTTGTGAAAAGAATTGTTCGGCTTACTGTAAGGACAGACATAAATACATACCGCACAATCTGTTCCCGATTTTCTCCAGAACCTATAGCATTCTTCCCGGTTGAGGACCCATTTCAAAACACCATTTTCCTCTGTTTTCTCACTGTAAGAAATGGCCTTGGAGGGGCAATTTCTAGCACATTTCTGGCACTTCTGGCAAAAATTCTGAATCCCAAACTTTTTTGTTTTATCAACAACCAAAGGAAGGTCTGTAGTGACAAGGCCTAACCTTGCCCTAGGTCCGTATTTTGAAGTGACAAGAATACCCAGCCTTCCTAGCTCCCCCAATCCTGCCTCACAGGCAAGAGGAGGAAGCATAGCCAAATAGTTGCTGCCCGCAATATGAGCCCTTGCCGGATAACCCAGACGCCGGATAAAATCTGCAAGAGTGATAGATATCCTTGCCGCTTCAACATATTTTTTACCGGTCTCAACAATAACTGGAGCCCTGGGAGCAGAAGCTACCATTCCCAAATCCATCTCTAAGGCAAAAACCACGGCAAATTTGTGGTTCAGTTCTATTTCCCTTCCATATTGTTCTGGCCCCCTCCCGACATGTGAATAGACATAAGCCTGGTTCAAAAGACAAATCCCGCAGAGGTCAGAACCAAGGTATTTTAAAATACCCTTTATTTTTCGTGTATTCTCAGGAGGTGATTGCTGAACTTTTTCTGCAGACTCTACCCCGCTCACCTTTGTTAATTGATGTTCCAGAAAGTCAAACTCTGCTGCAGCAAGTGATAACAATATGGGATCTTTTTTTATATGAGAAGGAGAAAGGATATCAGGAATCCTCCTAAGTTCATCATCCTTTTTTTTGTATTGAGGCATTCGCGCATAATATTCCTCATAAACTCTGCTCCCTTCTTCGTATTCAAAGCGGGCAAAGATAATATCCCTTTCGTCAATTTTTTTCTGTTCTCCAATAATTTCTGTTGCTGCTTTTTTTAATGGAGAAAACAGGAGGAATAAAAAATCCAGCACCATTAATAAAAAGATCCCTCCAAACAGCCAATTTTTTAATGGGGTTTCAACAAGAAAAAATCCAAAACACAGGACAATTAAAAGGAAGAGAAAAAGGCTGCTGAACCAGAAAGCCCTCTTTTCCTTTTCGAAAAGGCTGTATATGGAAAACAGGAAGAAAAAACAAATAAGAAAAAGTAAAGAAGCTGCTCCAGCAATTACCCAGATATTCATTGCCTTAAAAGTAATAAACTGTTCTTTTATTGTCAATTAAATTCCTCTGTTATCTTCCTTTTTTATGGGTAAAACATGTCTTGATAGATTAATAGAAAGTGTTCGGGGATGGATAAAGCGACCTTTGAAGATTTAGCCTCCCTGAATCGCGCTTCGAGGAAATCCGACAGAGTCGGGCGGCGAGTATGTATAAGCTCAGGCCAGTGGATTCAGAAAACACGCAACTTTTGCCCCAGCAATATAAATATTTTTATTTTGCGAAGGCCAGCAGGTAAAAAAAACCGTTTGAAGGCAAAGCGGGCATGGTTCACAAAATAGGGGCAGTCCCTATTTTGTGAGAGCGAAGCCTGAAACCGAGCAGCTTTTGCCTCGCTGGGGCAAAAGCTGCGTGTTTTTGAACCTGCTGACCTGAGCTCTCCTTCAAACGGTTTTTTTCACCCACTGCCTTTCGCTTATGCGTTAAATAGAATGATGAATGGATGGCGTGAAAAATCTGAACGGGAGCGAGACCATTCCCGAATACTAACTGATTAATACCCATACAAAATGGAAAAGAACCATGTATTCAATAGAATCCGGGCTTGATAAATCAAGCCCCTACAATATCTACCTTTACAATATCTACCCTTATAATATTCATCACTACAATATTCACCCTTAAAATATCTGTTCCTACAATTTACACTCCCAACAATATCTGCTTCCAGTATCTTTTTTTACATTTCTCGCCTTTCTAATTTAACTCGTCTATAATGAAAAAAAATGCAAAATCCAAAAGTTTCAATCGTCCGACTGGCAAGTTATAAAAACGAAGAACTCCACGAAGCCCTGAAAAAGAGCCTTGCGCTCATTGGAGGATTAGAAAATATTATTAAGCCCCGCAGTAAAGTTTTTGTTAAAATCAATCATCTCTCCCCTCCTTCACTCCCAGAGAAAAGCATTGTGACTCATCCTGTTTTTACCAGTGAGGTCCTGCGCCTGTTGAAGGAGCTAAATCTTGAAATCACAATCGGAGATGATGTCCAGTCAAAAGAAAAAGATGGCTTTTTTTTATCTGGATACCGTAAAGCCTGCAATGACTTGGGAATCCGACTTATTAATCTAAAAGAAACTGGCTTTCGAGAAATCAACTGTAACGGGCAAATTTTAAAAAAAACCTTTATTTCTCCTTTGCTCCTAGAAGCAGATTTTGTTCTGAATCTGCCCAAACTAAAAACCCATTCTTTTACGGTCTTTACAGGAGCTGTAAAGAACATGTTCGGTATTATCCCTTATGGACTGCGGCTCAATTATCACCGCCAGTTTACCAGGGTTGATGTATTCAGCCAAATGCTCGTAGATATCTTCTCATGTGCACCGCCCCACCTGACTATTATGGACGGGATTGTGGCAATGGAAGGCGAAGGCCCATCCACTGGAAACCCAAGAAAAGTGGGAGTTATTCTTGCCTCTCAGGACGCCGTAGCGGTAGATGCTGTGGCATCAAAAATTGTGGGAATTAATCCTAAAAATATTGACACAACTTTTAATGCCCACGAGAGAGGCCTGGGAATAGGCGTAATCGAGAAGATCGAAATTGCTGGAGAAAAAATTCACGATGTAGCAGTTAGAAATTTCAAGCACTCAGCTGTCGCTACAGGTATTATGCGCAGAAAAATTCCCCAATTCCTCTATGCGCATATCCAGGAACATCTGATCCTTACTCCTGAAGTCAACAAAAAAAAATGCACAGCCTGTATGGAGTGTATAGAAATCTGCCCGCGTGGAGCAGTAAAGCTTGACCAGGACTCAGCAAGAGTCAATAAAACTCTCTGCATACACTGTATGTGCTGTCATGAGGTCTGCCGTTTTTTTGCCATTAAACTCAAACAAAGACCTCTGGGAAGAATCGTGAGAGCTTCTGAGGTTTTGTATAAAAAGATAATGACTTTATTCGGTTGAAATAAGATTACTGTTATTTTCCCGGGCGGGAAAACAGATTTAAGAAAGCTACAAAAAGAGCCGATCCAAGTACTGCCCAGATAACCGGGAAGTAATGAGAACCGAATCTAATCGGCAGGAAAAAAGGAAGGTCTAGCTTTTCAGCACTAAATGTTCCGATCAAGGCTCCGATATAACCAAGCACGATTGATGTTAAACAGCCCAGCTTCCTTCTACCAGCAAGGTTAGCTCCAATTGCGCCCGCAATAGAAGCAATTAAAAGCATAAACAAAAATGAAAAAACGTTCATTATCGATTCCTTTTAAAATCATCCATGATTTTTGACCGATTGTCAAATGTTGAGAAACACACCCTTTTTGTTTATAATCTCTGTAACTATGGAGAAAAAATGAACTTTAACTATTACTTTAAGTCGCTTCAAGGAAAAATGGTCAACCTTCTCAAAGAAATTGTTTATCTCGAATCCCCTTCAAACGATAAAAAGGCTGTGAATGCCTGTTCTTCTTATGTTGTTGAGGAGTTCAAAAAAACAGGGGCCAAAGTAACCCGCTTGCCTCAAAAAGAGATTGGAAATCTCTACATCGCCGAATATCCTGCTTCCCGCTCCAAAGAAAAACAGGAGCAGATTTTACTTCTCACTCATATTGACACGGTCTGGCCTGTAGGAAAAATTAATAAAATGCCATTTTATGTGACAGAAAATAAAGTTTTTGGCCCAGGGGCCCTAGATATGAAAGCCAGTCTTGTTATGGCAATATTTTCTCTCAAAGCACTAAATGAACTCAATATTCAACCAAAAAAGAAAATTGTCGTTTTTTTAAATTCCGCCGAAGAAATAGGGAGTGAAAAATCCTATGAAGTCATTCGAGACCTGTCAAAAAAATCAGCATGTGTATTATGCCTGGAACCCTCTTTGCCAGGCGGTGACTTAAAAATCCAAAGAAAAGGCCGTCTGGTTATCCGCTTGGAGGCAAAAGGCAAGGCGGCTCATGCAGGAACCCCGGATAAAGGAGTTAACGCCATAAAAGAATTGATCCAGCAACTTCACCAGCTCCAAAAACTTGAGACAAAAGAGACAACTATCAATATAGGTCTAATAGGAGGAGGAGAAAAACCTAATATCGTGGCTGAGAATGCCTGGACCACACTTGATATAAGATTCTGGAATAACATCCAGAAAGAAAGGATTTTAAAATTCCTGAAACAGCTAAATCCATTGCTCAAGGGAGCAAAAATTAAATTCTTAATTGAAAGTTTTACTCCTTCTATGGAAAAGACCGAAGTCTCCACCGATCTACTTGCTCAAATAAGGAGAATAGCTTCTTCATTAAATATGAAGCTCGGTGCGGGGAAAACCGGAGGAGGGTCTGATGCCTCCATAGCTTCTAGCCTGGGAGTCCCCGCCTTGGATGGCTTGGGACCTGACGGGGAAGGAATTCACGCTGATAATGAACATCTTTTACTTTCTTCTTTGGTCGAAAGAACTGCTCTATTAACAGAAATTTTAATGCGACTCTAATTGACTGATTTCACGAATTTTGTTACTTTAAATTGTTGGATCTGTACATAATTTATATTATTTATATTACCAAACTTACTCCGTGAGACTTTATATTATCTCACAGTGTAAGACTCGACTTTTTTATTCTTAAAGGAGGATTCATATGATAAAAAAATACTACCTTCTCTCTCCCGGCCCCACCCCTGTTCCTGCGGATGTCCTTTCTGCTGCCGCAGAGCCTATTATTCATCATCGAACTTCTGAGTTTTCAGAAATTTTTATGGAAGTTACTGAAGGGCTTAAATATGTATTCAGCACAAAACAAGATGTTTTTGTTCTAACAGCATCCGGAACAGGAGCTATGGAAACTGCTGTCATCAGCACCCTCTGTGCAGGTGATAAAGTTATTACGATCAATGGAGGAAAATTTGGCGAACGATGGGGGCAGATCTGCCAAGCTTACGGAGTAGAAGTTAAGGAAATTATTCTGGAATGGGGCGAACCTTACTCAAAAGAACAGCTTGTTGATGAATTAAAAGCCAATCCAGATGTCAAAGCAGTTTTTGCCGCCCTGTCTGAAACCTCTTCAGGAACAGTGTATGATATTCAAGGATATGGGGAAGTTCTAGCCCAGTCTGAAGCAATCCTGGTTGTTGATGGGATTTCCGGCCTTGGTGCCACTCCCTGCCCTATGGACGAGTGGAAAGTGGATGTTTTAGTTGCAGGGTCACAAAAATCATTCATGATCCCTCCTGGCTTAGCCTACATTTCTTTTAGTCCCAAGGCATGGGATTTTGTTGAAAAATCGACCCTGCCAAAATATTATTTTAATGCCAAGAAATACAAAAAAAGTTTAGGAAAACAGACAACCCCATATACTCCTGCAGTATCCCTCATAATACAGCAAAAAAAAGCACTAGAGCTCATTAAATCTTTGGGCCTGGAGAAGTTGTTTGAACATCACCGTATCCTCGGAGATGCAACCAGAGCAGCCGTTAAAGCTATTGGCCTGGAACTTCTCTCAAAAAGTCCTGGAAACATCCTGACTGCTGTTAAGGTCCCGGCAGGAATTGATGGATTAAAGCTTGTCAAAACCATGCAGGGTAAGTACATGGCTTATATTGCAGGCGGTCAGGACCCCTATAAAGGGAAAATGTTCAGGATAGCCCACCTTGGATACATGGGAGGCTTTGATATCATTATAGCTCTCTCTGCCTTAGAGATGACACTCTCTGAGCTGGGTTATGAATTCGAGGGCGGAAGTTCTTTAAAGGCAGCAGAGGACATTTTAAAGGAGAATTGGGAATGAAAAAAGTACTTGTGGCGGATCCTTTAGATCCGGAAGCTTTTGAAGAGCTTAAATCCATTCCTGAACTTGAGGCTACCTTAAAATCAGGAATGAATGAAGAGGAATTGATCGAAACAATCCCTGACTTTCACGCAGTAGTTGTTCGAGGCGCTACTAAAGTCACAAAAAATGTTATTGATGCTGCTTCCAGCCTGGAGCTAATCGTCAGGGCTGGAATCGGGCTGGATAACATCGATCTTGAAGCAGCTCAGGAAAAAGGGATTCAGGTTGCCAATACGCCTGCGGCAACTTCTATTTCAGTAGCAGAACACACCTTTGGATTAATGCTCGCTGCTGTCCGAAACCACGGCAAGGCTAATCTCTCTATGAAGGAACACAAGTGGGAGAAAAAGCTTCTCTCAGGTACAGAGCTCTATGGAAAGACTTTGGGGATTATCGGTATAGGAAGAATAGGCCAGGAAGTCGCCAGGCGTGCTCTCGCCTTTGGAATGAAAGTTTTTGCCTACGATGTTATTGAAGCACAAACAGACCTTGATATTAAACAGGTTCCCCTGGAAGAACTGCTTACTCAGGCAGACCTTGTCACCCTGCATCTCCCTTTAACAGAAAAGACAAAGCACATGATCAGTGATGAAGAATTTGAAAAAATGAAAGATGGAGTTATCCTTATTAACGCTTCCCGCGGAGGCACCGTAGATGAAAAAGCCCTTTTGAATGCCCTTGAAGCGGGAAAAGTAAGAGCAGCATCATTAGACGTCTTCGAGAAAGAACCCCCAGACGAATTCTCTCTAATAGACCATCCAAATATAATTGCTACTCCCCATATCGGGGCAGCAGCAAAAGAGGGACAAAAAAGGGCAGGCAAGGAAGTTGTTCAGATTTTAAAAGAGAGGTTGACTTAGCAACTTTTTACACACCTTTAGGATACAAACGGAGGAAAGATGGCAGAAATACGACCTTTTAAAGGACTAAGGTATAACAATCAAAAAGTTCAACTAGGAGATGTTATCACTGAACCTTATGACCGTATTCCTCCTCCCTTGCAGGAGGAATACTACAAAAAAAGTCCTTTCAACGTAGTAAGAATCATCCTGGGAAAAGACGATGACCCTGAGTTTCCTGAAAAAAATAAGTACAAAATAGCCAGGATTTACCTGGATAAATGGGAAAATGAAGGTATTATTATCCGGGAAGACCAGAACGCCCTTTATCTTTATGAACAGGAATTCCGGATTGGAAATGAAAAGAAAAAAAGGATGGGACTTATTGCCAGAGTTAAGCTTGAAGAGTTTTCTTCAAGAAAAGTCCTCCCTCATGAGAAAACCTTTCCAAAACATAAAATTGACCGTTTAAATCTTTTGAAGGCTACCAACACCAACACTGGCCAAATCTTCCTGCTTTACAAAGATGACAACGACACTGTCACTCAGGCCATCAAAAAATCCCTTGTTAAGGCTGAATTGGGAGCAGATGTCAGAGATGAAGACAATTTTCATCATCTGTTATGGGTTATCAAAGACAAGGGAGACATTCAGGAGATTCAGGAAGCTATGGCTGATAAAGTTCTTATTATTGCTGACGGGCACCACCGCTATGAAACTTCCCTCAACTATAGAAAAGAAATAGCCGAAGAAAAAAAAGAAGTTAAAAGCACTGAGCCTTTTAATTACATCATGATGACCCTTTTTAAACTTGACGACCCCGGACTGGTGATTCTTCCCACATATAGACTGGTAAAAGGCCTGGACAAGCTCTCCGAAAAGGGACTTAAAAAGCTATTTAATATCTATTTTGAAATATCTGAGATAAATTGGCCGGACATTTCAGATTTATCTGTACTTGAACAAGCTCAGGAAAGAGTGCTCAACGGGACTCATACATTTGCTGCTTATGTTTCCGAATTAAAAAAATTCTTAATCTTCCGCCTTAAATCCGAAGATATCCTGGACAGAGAGATAACCGAAGAACATTCTAAAGAATGGAAATGCCTGGATGTAGCAATTCTCCATTCATTTATCATAGAAAAGCTGAAAGCTTTATCCTCTAAACCTTTTTCCCTTGAAAACAATGTGAGTTACATAAGAAAACTGGATCAGGGTGTTAAAAAGGTCATAGATGGAGAGTTTCAGATGATTTTTCTCCTGAAGCCAGTTTCTCTCTTCCAAATCAGACGGGTCGTAGAGAATGGGGAGCTAATGCCTCAAAAATCAACCGATTTTTTCCCAAAGCTCAAATCCGGCCTGGTCATGAATCCTTTGGATGAGTAAAAGTTGAATAAAGAAGATAGGACATGATTTATCTGGATAATAATGCAACAACTCCGTTAGATCCCGCAGTTTCGGAAAAAATGTCTCTGTTTCTCAAAGAGCACTTCGGAAATCCTTCATCCCTCTACCCCATTGGCAGGGATGCCAAAGAGATCATCAATCAAGCTCGAGAAGTTATCGCCAAAACCTTAGGAGCAACCAGAACTGAGATAATTTTTACCGGTTCAGGAACTGAGGCTGATAACTTCGCTATCCGCGGAGTTCTAGACGCCTTTCCCGAAAAAAAGGAATTTATCACTTCCGCCATTGAACACCCTGCAGTTATTCAAACAGCGAACTATCTTGAAAAAAAAGGTATAAAAGTCACTTATGTTCCGGTAGACAGGTATGGAACTATCGATCTCGACTATCTAAAAGATGCGATTACACCTCAAACAGCTCTTATTTCAATCATGCTGGCAAACAATGAAGTTGGAACAATCCAGCCTATCGAAACCGTTAGCAAAATAGCAAAAGAGAGAGGGATTCTTTTTCATACCGATGCTGTTCAGGGTTTTGGAAAGATGGATGTAAATGTTAATAAGCTGGGTGTAGACATGCTCTCGATTTCCGCTCATAAAATATACGGACCCAAAGGGATCGGTGCTCTTTATATCCGAAAAGGAACAAATATATGTCCACTTATTTATGGAGGGCATCAGGAAAGAGAGAAAAGAGCTGGAACTGAAAACACGATCGGCATTGTTGGATTTGGAGAGGCTGCCAGAGCCATTCAGGAGAAAGGAAATAAAGACAAGAAGCGAATTGAAGGACTGGCAGAACAACTAAAAAATGGAATAGAAGAAAAAATTCCCAAAGTAAAATTTAACGGCCATGAGAGCAAAAGAATCAAAGGAACTTTAAATTTTGCGTTCCTTGGCCTTGAAGCAGAAGCTGTCCTTCTTTCGCTTGCCACAAAAGGCATCTTTGTATCAACAGGTTCTGCATGCAGTGAGGACTCTGAAGATGTTTCTCATGTTCTCAACGCTATTGGGCTTAAACCTGAAGTTGCCAGATCCTGCATCCGCATGTCTTTAGGACGCTTCAGCACAGACGAGGATATCAAAGTTGTTCTACAAGAGCTTCCAGAAATTGTAGAAAAACTGAGAGAGATTTCCACATTTGACATTGATGAAGATTAACAATTTCTGATTATTACCCGCACAAAATGGAAGAAACCCGACTTATATAACTAATTTCTTTATTAATTTTTTGTTAATCACAGAACTATGGAAATCCATAGTTACTGAGTTGAGAAATATAAATACGTCTGACTTCAATAAAGAATTTCTGGTATCCCTCGGTTTTAAAATCCGGATAAGTCCAGCTCAATGTTCTCGCTTCTTTTTTACTGAATAATAATTCCAGATGGGCGTAAATCCCATGATGAAGAGGAATCCGGTGTGCAAAATCCTTGGCTGTTGCCATAATTAAAGCAGATGAAGTTATATAACCAGGATCAAGATTGACAACTCTCCGGCTCATTTTTTGTCCTTTCCTAAGCTCTTCTTCAAGCTCATTCGTACGAAGCTTTATCTCGCTTATGTTTTCTGGAAAGATAGAGTTTTTAAAGCTTAAAAACCTCCTTTTTAAATCCTTGCCCATCTGTTTTTCGTAATAATCTGTAAAATTGAACTTAAAATAGGGACTTTTTAGATCCGCTGGACCATAAAGACTTATAAGGCATTCTTCAGCCGTATTAAAAATATTCTCTCCGGATGTTATAATCCCGCATATAAGCTTAACTGGCGAAAAAGGTTTTGGCTCAGCCATTATTCAGTCTTTCTTAAAGTTTGATTTAGATCTATTTTGCTTTTGAGGGCATCAACATATTTATCAATTCTTTGTACGATATTCATGAGCTGGATTCGTCTATTTTTTATAACACAGAATACAAGGAAAACCAATCCATCCACAATTAATTTTTGTGTCCTCCTTTTGCCTTTTTGTATCTTTTTTCCATAAGTCTTTGAAGTTTTCGAAGCCTGAGTTCATTGATCCACCATTGACTTCGAGCTTGCTTGTTTTATAAAATCCAGAAAAATTACTTAAAGCCAGGTATGAAGCTAAACTTATTAGCCTCATTCGTTTTTATTTTTAAGGACAAGGCAACAAAGGATATACTTCATGAGCTTGGGTATTTTAGCACTTCTCGCTCTATTGCCGATTCTTTCTGTATTTGGACTTATTGTTCTTTTTAAATGGCCTGCAACAAAAGCAATGCCTGTTGCTTATCTTTTAACCTTCCTTCTGGCTTTACTTGTCTGGAAAGCCCCCTTCTCCCAGTTGGCCGCCGCCTCAATTGACGGCCTGATAACAGCAGCCTCTATTCTCTATATTGTCCTGGGTGCTGTTCTTCTTTTAAATGTTCAGCAGGAAAGCGGCGCAATATATTCTATTCGGAGCAGCATGTTCCTCATATCACCCGACCGCCGTGTTCAGGCTATTATCATTGCTTTTCTATTTGGCTCTTTTATCGAGGGTTCTGCCGGATTCGGCACACCGGCTGCTGTAGCAGCTCCTATACTGGTAGCCATAGGTTTTCCTGCCATGGCAGCTGTAATGGTAACCTTAATTATCCAGAGCACTCCGGTCTCATTCGGAGCTGTTGGCACTCCTATCCTTATTGGTGTCAATACGGGACTGATCGGACAAATTGAAGTATCGAATTACCTGAATACTCACAATATCAATTTTGCTCCTTATTTGAACTCCATTGGCGCAAAAGTAGCTATTATCCATGGAATCACAGGTACTCTTATTCCCATAATCTTGGTTCTCATGATGTCCCGTTTTTTCGGCAAAAAAAGAAGCTGGAAAGTAGGTTTTTCCTTTTTGCCTTTTGCATTATTTGCAGGCCTCTGTTTTACTGTTCCCTATACAATAACAGGAATGTTCCTTGGGCCTGAGTTTCCTACTCTTGTTGGGTCCTTGATAGGGCTTGCGATTGTTATCCCCCTGGCAAAAGCAGGTTTTCTTATACCTGAAAAAACCTGGGACTTTCCGCCAAAGAAAACCTGGCCTCAAGACTGGGTAGGGCAAGAATTTTCAGATAGGCATGATAAAAATGGGGACAGTGATAAAAATGGGGACAGGCCCCATATTTCAATATTTAGAGCATGGCTTCCCTATTTTCTGATTGCGCTACTTCTCCTTCTCAGCCGGCTCTGGTTTCCTCTAAAGAACGCCCTCGCATCTATTTCAATAAAGTGGACAAACATCTTTCAGACCTCTATTAACACCGGATTTCAACCCTTCTACTTACCTGGTTTTTTGTTCTTAGTAACAGTAGTACTGACCATCTTTATTCAAAAAATCTCGAAAAAACAGGTTAAAAAGGTCATTAATCGCTCTTTTAGAACTCTTCTGGGCCCTACTATAGCACTCGGATTTGCAGTGCCCATGGTTAAAATATTCATAAACAGCGGAGCTCCCGGGGGTTTAGACAAAATGCCCGTTGTTCTGGCAAGCGCAGCTGCAGCGCTGGTGGGAAAGGGATGGACTGTTTTTGCCGCTGTCATTGGAGCTATGGGAGCTTTTATTGCAGGGAGCAACACATTCAGCAATATGATGTTTTCACTTTTTCAGTTTGCAACAGCTCTCAAAATAGGAGTTATTCCGGGTGTGGTTATTGCCCTTCAAGCTGTGGGAGGTGCTGCCGGCAATATGATCTGTATTCATAATGTTGTGGCAGCTTCAGCAGTTGTTGGCCTTCTTGGAAGAGAAGGTTTGCTCATCCGAAAGACCATAATCCCCATGATCTACTACCTTATAGTTGCTGCAGTTATAGGATTAATCATGCTGCAGGTTTTTAAAATGTGAAACAGGGCAAGGTCTGGCTACAGTCATTCCAATATGTGTTTTAACAGATTGTATATACTCTTCAAGCTCAACGTCCAGTAATGCTTTCCCCCTCTCCTGCGAAGCATGCAAAAACCTGATTGTCCCTCTCTCTTCTTGATAAACCAGACCGGTATGTGCATAATCCAATCCTTCCTTGTTTGTCGCCAGAGCTATAATATCTCCAGTTTTTAGATGTTTTTGTGCCTGTATGATTTTTTCCTGAGGGACATACCAATGTTTACATTTGTTAATTTCTTGCTCAAGCCTTGTTATAGTCTCAATAAATTCAGGGAATTCCTTCAAAGCTGGATAATACCGGGGATGTTTAGACATAAACGAGACCTGAATAGGAAATTCTTCCCCGCCGATCTCTCTTGTAATATCCCTTACCACTTTTTTCTTCTCATTGTCACAAATCCAATCAGAGGTATAATGCAGGCGTGATGTATAATCCGTCAGCTTTCCCATTCGATAGCGTATAAATGTAAGCTCTTCTATAAAATCATCAAACGATGTTTTTCCCTTCTTTAAGATTCTAGCCATACACAGCACATTTTCATAAAATGTAACACAATCCAACCCTGTTAGATCCACCCTGCAGACTTCCGGTCCTTTCCCTTCAAGAGTCCCTCCAACATACTCTGTTCCGGTCAATTGTATACCAAGTTTTCCCATACATTCTCCGATGGGCAGGAATGCCCACTCCCCCTCTTTTGCCTGTTTTATAATTCTGGAAAAAATCTCGTTTGTCTCTGAGCCCTCAAACAAAGAGCTGAATAAAGGTCCGTTTCCACACTTAGCAAAATTAGGACGGGCAAAGTGTAAAAAAAATGCCGATACACCTGTACCTGCTGTTAATAATAAAAATTCGCGCCGATTCATAGACTCAAAATATCTAATATGAAGGTGTTACTTAAACAATATGTCTACTTATTTTCTGCCTCTAAGTATACTTTTGCGTTCGGGATTATTGTGGAAGCCGAAGCAATTTCTCTACTTTAATTCCTTTATAAAAATGTTTTTAAAATAAGCAGGAGATCTGCTGTCGTGATTCTGAAGACCTATATACCCTTCATCAGCAAAATCCTTGACTTTTCCCCGTGGTTCAGCATCCCAGTCTAGTACTCCAACACCATTTAACTCAAGCTGGATATTTTTACCTTTAAAAACAATCTTCAGATGATTCCATTCACCGGATTCTTTAAAGGCATCGGCGTTTGGTGGCTCAGCATCATAGACAGCAGCGGTCTTATGTATACCCTTTCCGCTGTCATCTATCTGAATCTCGAAAGAATGATAAATGTAATCATCGTTTTTAGGCATATCAGGGACTCTTATAAAAATCCCTGAATTTGTGTATTTATCTGCACACTTGAAGTCCAGTTCCAGAATAAAATCCTTATATTTCTTCACGCTGTACCAGAAAAGGCCCATTCCTCCATGGCCTTTTAATACACCCGTCTTTTCATCGAGTTCAAAGTAACCGGGGCCATAATGATTCCAGCCATGCTTGGAGTATCTTCTATAACTCCTTTTAAATATCTCTTCATAATCCTGATAATGGGTTATACTTTTTATGTATTCGATACCTTTTTTTATCGACGGCGATGGATTATCGACCTCATTCGGATTTTCATGTTCGACAGCAAGATAGCCGTAATAATTCTGCAGGGTCAGCTCGGCAAGTATGTTTTGGATATTTGCCTTTCCCTGACCAAAAGGAACATCAAATGCATCCTTGGTTCCAAACTCATTTAAGTCTTTTAAATGAACATCTGTGATTCTCCCTTTAAGCATTCGGAGCGCTTCCACAGGATTAACACCGGTACGCATCCAGTGTCCTGTATCAGCACATGAGCCGATACGCTCGTCAAGGCCTTTAATATGCTCAAGAACAGTTTCCGGATGAGCATATTTTGAAGGATCAGGATGATTGTGGATGGCAATATTTATATTGTATTTTTTTACCATCCGCTCAATGAGAGAAAAATCATCATATCGAGGTTCAGTCACAATGGTCCTAATCCCCATTTTTTTTGCAAAATCAAAAACTTTCCGCATACTTTCCTCATTGTTTTCAAAGTGTACAACACCATAGCTTACAAGCCTGATCCCATATTCCTTTAACTTCTGTTTTACCTGCTTTATCTGATCTTCACTCATGTTGTGGTCAAATCTATTAACAGGGCCCTCGCTGTCAAGCTTCTGCCCCGGGTAAGGCTGCAAATAAGAAACACCTAGTTCCTTTACTTTTTTTAGTGTTTCAAAAAAGGAAAATTTCCTGAATGTCCAGCACTGCACTGCAATGGGGAACTTTTTTATTCTGACATCTTTATAATTTGTACCCGCAATTTGCTCTTTTGGAGATCTCTCCATCCACATCCTTTCTTTTTTAGCACTCTTTTGCTGGAGGTTGGCTCCATAAAAAATCCCAGCAACAAACAGAAAAGCCACAATAAAACAAACTTTATTTCTCATGTTATCTCCTTACATAAAACAATTTAAGTTTTAAGCGTCTAAAATCCAAAATAAAAAATGAAGTGCCCCTTTTATTCTGTATCAGAATTTGTGATTTCATAAATAATGAAGCTACCAAACAAATCAGCATTACAATATAAATATTTGGTTAGAGTGTCAATAGAAGCCTGACTCCATTGGAAGAATCTTTATTTCCGTGATAATTTCTTTGGAAGTCAGGCAATCTGAATAGGAAGCCATCCGGAGGCGAGCGGGCACGGTTCCTCAAAGAGGAGAGCGAGCCGAGGAATAAGTGGATTTTCCTCGCTGGGGAAAATACACGGGCTGACGAATCAGTTTGCCTGACTGTTTCTTTTTTACGAAAATAAGAATACTTACGACGCCATTGACTTTTTTTTTGGATTCCCTAAAAATATAAATGTTTACATTCTATAGATAATATCATTGGCTAAAAAACTCAACATCCTTCTGCTCGTCCCCCTCTTACTTGTCATAAACTGCCATTCAACCAAAAAATGGCACACTTCCACTCTTCTTGTTTTTGATACTGTTTGTGAGATAAAAATCTTCTGCTCTCCTTCCAAGTTTATATCCGCGATGAAAGAAACCAAAAGAATATTTTCTAATATTGAAGACTGTTTTTCCCCTGATTCCGAGGACCACTCATCCTTGATCGTTTTAGACCTCTTCCGGAGGAGTTCAGAAGTTTATCAAAACTCCAATGGTTATTTTGATATTACGGTTGGCCCTTTATCAAGGCTCTGGGGATTCTTAGACAAATCCCACAGTGTACCCGATCCTCAAAAAATACAATCCGCACTAAAACATATCGGGTTGGAAAAAATAAAAATAAAAAACGACACTCTTATTCTCCCTCCCGGCATGAAACTTGACTGGGGCGCTATTGCAAAAGGTTTTGGGATTGACCTGGCTTCACAAGCATTAATCGAGATGGGAATCACAAAAGGTTTTATAAACGCAGGAGGGGACCTCTATTGCTGGGGAAAAAATCCTGATTTTCTGCCATGGAATATTGGGATAAAGCATCCCCGCAAGAGCGGCTTCTTAGGAGTAATGTCAATTTCACATCTTGGAGCAGCTACCACAGGTGATTATCAGAGATATTTCATGGCCAACAATGTCCGCTATCATCATGTATTTGATCCCCGCACAGGATACCCGGCGCAAGGCAAACAAAGTGTTACGGTAATCGGTCCTGAAACTCTTCTCTGCGATGCTCTTTCCACTGCGCTGTTTGTAAGTCAGCAGCCTGAAGGTATTCTGAAAAAGTACCCAAATTACGGAGCGATTATCGTTGATTCAGACGGAAGCCTATACTCCCTGGGAAAGGCTTATCCTTTTCACTTGATTAAGTAACTTTAATTTCCTTTTTAATGTTTGTAGTCGATTAAGTTTCTGCATACTTTTTTTCTTAAGACCTAACCTAATTATTTTAACAAGGCTATTAAAATTATTGAAGTTTTAGAAGCCTAATCCCATTGACACATAGGAAGAATAATTATTTAATGTCAACTGAAGGATCACCCAGATAAAAACTTAAGGAGGAATCATGGATTTTAATACATTAAAAGAACGATTGTTAAAATTAGATACAGCCTGTTTATGTGACGCAGGAAAAAAATTGAGGGTTATGGACCCGGAAATACAACCTATAAATCCGGGTCTAAAAATGATTGGCATCGCAAGGACCGTCCACTGTAAAGATGATTTTCTTTCCGTGCTTAAAGCTCTACATGATGCAAAAGAAGAGGAAGTTTTGGTAATCGATGGAGAAGGGGTGAAAATAGCTCTAGCAGGCGAACTCTTTGCAACCGAAGGTCAAAGGAAAAAGCTTGGAGGGATAGTTGTTGATGGCGGCTGCCGCGATGTAAAAGGGATAAGGGAAGTAAATTTACCATTATATGCAAAATACATCACTCCAGTAGTGGGAGCTTCCTCCAGGATTTTTCACACACAAATTAAAATCAACTGCGGCGGGGTTCCAGTCTCACCAGGAGATATCATTTTTGGGGACGATGACGGAATAATTGTTATGAGCAAAGAGGAAGTTACTGAAATTTTAGACACTGCTGAAAATATACAGAGAATAGAAGAAAAAGTTTTAAATAAAATGAAGGATAATAAGAGTCTTGTTGAGATGCTTAATTTTTTAGACCACTATGAAAAGATAAGTAAAAAACAGGAGAGCAAACTCATATTCACAGCATAGAATATCTCCATTAATACTATAAACCACATATTTATCTTCTTTGTGCATTTTAGGAGGAAAAGTGAAAAAAAATGTGTTTTTACCAGTAATCGCTTTGCTGGCTGTCTTTATATTATCCAGCTCAAAGCCTGTACAGGATACTGTAAAAATAAATAACGAGATTCAGACTATTCTTTACAGGCAAAAAGAGGCATGGAATAAAGGAAACATTGAGGGATTTATGGAAGATTACTGGAATTCGAAAAACCTCACTTTTCAATCGGGGAATAAAAGGCTATATGGCTGGGACGCACTGCTTTCCAGGTATAAAACAAATTTTTCAGGAGAAAACATGGGAAAACTGGATTTTACAGATATAAAGATTAAAGTTATGTCAAACAGTATTGCCTATGTTCTTGGCAGGTGGAAGCTAGAGTTTAAAGATTCTACAAAACAAGGTTTATTCACGATTATATTCCAGCGGAAACCCGAAGGCTGGAAAATAATCCATGACCACTCTTCCTGAAATATATTTACTTGTTATATTTCTCTAACCACTTTTTATGCTCTGCTCTGGCTTTATCTTGAAGCTTCTGGTCCATAACCACACGTAAAGCAGTTGCACCTCATAACTTTGGCTGTCAGAATCAAAGACTTATGACCTTCAGGGCTTACGGTTATATCGGCATTTTCCTGAGAATGACCTGCAACCTCTGGAATACCTTCTGTCCCGATGCTAGCATGAGCTCCAGGAACTACCAGGGATATTATTCTTCTCCATCACTTTGGCAAGAGCAATTGCTGCGCCGATTCCTGTTGAGCCCTGCATATTGTGCTGGCAGCCGTGGAATGGAGGATTTCCCCGTAAGGCATCATACTCCACCGCAAATCCAATAACCGGATGTTCTGTTTTGCCTTTATACTTTGCTTTAAAAGCTGTTGGAATCCCAGGAGGTCCTGCATAATCAGCAGGAAATCCTCCGACTACTTTTAACCTGTCAAAATTGGAAGGCAGGCCGGGAACACCCATTTCTACTACAAATCCGTGTTTTTTCAGTTCGTCTGTTAGCATGGCAGACGCCTTAAATTCCAGGAACCCTGGTTCAGGATTGTGGTACATCCAGTCATTCATCTCAAGCAAACGCGAACTCAAAGTATCTATCTCTGCATCAACAGCCTTCCTTATTGCTGCAACTTTACAAGTTTCTTCAGGTATAACTTGCGGCTTCTTTTCGGATGATGCTGCTGACAGAACAGCAGAATAATTGACTAAAATTACAAAAATGAAAAACACTAAAAACAGAGTAAAGCAGGTTCGTCTCATAGTATTCTCCTTATTTATGATTATTTATTGAGATTGTAGCAATAACACAGAAAAAATTGTTTTTTTATAATTATGTCTTACTTTTAAAAACCATAATATTTAAAACAGGATAAAATAGAAAAATGTATTTAATAGCACTAGTGTCCCATCATAATTCAAATAATTTCAACTGTTTACAACTATCATCTGGTTGTTCTGTGTCGGAAAACTCTCTAAGTACTTGTAAAATAGGGACTTTCTCAAACGAGGTCACGCTCA